>Ga0189292_10018_pt1 | contig 116894 bp, 117 predicted proteins | sample UW1oraminimetaG_FD_130317 | JGI IMG/M metagenome (GOLD analysis project Ga0189292, IMG submission 130317) | Marine microbial communities from the Costa Rica Dome - UW179A-orange mini metaG | ecosystem: Environmental > Aquatic > Marine > Oceanic > Photic zone | place: Costa Rica: the Eastern...
ATGTGATGCTAGGAGTGCCAAGAAGTGAAGAAGACTTGACTAAATCGTTCATGTTTTTGAGATGTGCATTACCAAATATCAGCCCCTCCAAGATTAAATATGATTCCGAAAAAGTAGGGAAGTTAATTCCAGTTTTTTGGAAGTAATTTTGAACGGTTAAGCCTTAAATCAGCTTCACTCAGAACCATATGATATTTTGGAGTCAATATGCTCACTACTAATCAAATACAGTCTCATTTTGTAGATATTATCGACATAGCTAAAACAAGGTATCCATTACAACAATGGCTTCATAAAACACCTACTATAGAAGTTAGTCCTTTGAAAGGGCAAAACGGCTTAGCTTATTCAACTGGCCATATAATTATCAACTCAGCATTCCTTTCAACTTCAGCAGTCGGCTGCTTGAGAAAAACCATTTGTCACGAAATAGCTCATCTTGTTGTGGGTATTCAGCAAGCTCATAACAAAAAATGGGAAAGTGTTTTTGATGAGTTGTGCTCCCTTGCAGTAGATTTGAGTTCTAAGCGCCATGAAATTGAAAAGCAGCAGGTTAAAGATAATATCCCCTACAAGTATAGGTTACTCGGCTATCTAACTGATGATCGGGTTCTTGACTTAGGAGGTGCCTATCGTCGAACGAAAAAGTATCTCAGTTATGATGGAAACCATTCGTTTTTAGGTGTCCGAATAACAAGCTACAAATATGTAGATTACAAAGCACCTCTACCCAAAGAGATTATCCAAGACAAGCACCTGAAGGAGCTAGTTTGAGTTTTTAACTAGAAAAGGAGACTACTTCACAAAGGGGGTGTATTCCCTCTTTTTTGTCTTTTTTAATTCTTCATGCATTTTGAATCATATCGATTGGTAAAGGTGGAAAGTAATTCGGTGAATAACGTTCAGCGACTCCACTAGCCTTAAGAAAAAAGTTGTTTGGAGAATGCAGTGGGATTAAGCGATATTTTAACTCAGTGTTTAGAGTATAAGGGCAAATATCTGTTTGTTAGAGAGCAGTTGCCAAGTAAAGCATATTCAAAATTGAAAGGGTTATTAGAGCGTTTGGGCGGCAAGTGGTCCAAGAATCATCAAGGGTTTGCTTTTACCAGAGATCCTAAACTCGTTATCGAGCGTGTTCTTGCATGTGGCGCAAGGAATATTAATAAATTTCACCTATACCCAAGTACTGAAGCAATATTTGAACACATGGTAAGTTGGACTGCTTTAAACTACTTAGGGGCATCAGGAAAAAGAATTAAAGTTCTAGAGCCCAGTATAGGTACCGGGTTTCTAGCTAACTCTCTTTTAGCATACGGAGAGAAAGAAAATCGTTTCTTTGATATTCAAGGTTATGACATCGACCCAATCAATGTGGTTTGCTGCGAAGAGCAGGGTTATCAAGTAGAGCAAAAAGACTTTCTTACTGTAGAGCCAAGCAAAGAGTTTGATTTAGTTATGATGAACCCACCATTTAATCGAAATGAGTTTATAAAGCACATTAGACATGCATTAAAGTTTCTAACTCCTAATGGAGTTCTAATTTCTGTTATCCCAGTAGGTTGGCTTGAGGATATCAATTCCAGCGACAGAGAATGGCTTCTAGAGCGAATATGCTGTGACAGCAATGATTCCCTTGTTAAAGGGGACTTTTTACCTCCAGGGACGTTTGAGGGGACCTCAGTTGAAACCACAATTATCCAACTGAATAGCGATATTGCTCACGATAAATTGATTACTTCAGATTTTTTCATTGAATCGAGAGTAACTACGTTCAACACAATATTATCTAATGACGTTGAATGTCTGGCATTGATCGAGGCTCCAAATATTGAAAGGATTTCTCCAATTGATGTTGTCGATAAGGTTTTGAGAGCTGATGAAGAGCATTCTTTACCAAGATGTTTGAAGGACTGGTTCGTTAAAGAAGTAGGGTATTATTTTGACCAGCCCGGGCTTATAACCACACTACCTTCCATGCAAGACCTTTTATTCCGAGAAGCTGCATAGTTTCCTTCTGGTTTGACATATGGGTGTGATGTAGAACATTACATCCATGGCTCACTTAACGAATTAAATGTGAAGTATAAAAAATACAAATCAGAAAACAGGTTTCCTCTTTTGGCTCGTTCTATGGGTAAGCTTCATAAAGTGGAATATTTAGGGTTTTCTTCAGAAGCCACCCGCTTGCTTTTTGATAAATTTGATATGGTTTCTATTGCGATGTTTGCCAATAGGCCTGATATCACACTCTGCGCAAAAGCCTACGCTGGAGATAGCAGAATTGAGCTTGATGATGCGTCTACGAAAGAGCGTCCTTTTTACAAGATTTATGTTGAAACACAAAAAGATGAGTATCACCAAGTCGAGAGGGTATTTTGCAGTGCACATGAGGCAGATGTGTTTATTAAAACAAGAACTGGCGTAGAAGTTATGGATACAATTCGATGCGGCGAAGTCCATTATTTTATTGTTTGTTCCTCGAAAGCATCGAAACCATTGGAAGATTTATTATGAGTGTGAAAATTAGAAATTTTGGAAACGATAGAGTTGTCCATTCTAAAACTGAATTAGTGGACTGCCTTGTTAATAATTACAAAAATAACTCAGTCTCGCTTCAATATGTTACTCCATCTGGGGCGACATGTATCGATTTCATCGATGTCAGTTTAGATGGAACGGTCACAATGTCATATGGTGATAAACACTTTGACTCAACAAAATATTTTTTCGCTTAGTATCCACCGGCAATAACAAAGAGAATTACACTATGAATGGAATATCACTACTTAATCAATTTGAGCTTCTTCCGGGTTTCGAACAGAAACGCGCGGCAGTATTCGATAGCGGCGCTTCAGAGCTTGAGCATATGAGAAACGCGATTGCAATGGGGTACGAGCTCGACAATCTACGTTTGGGCGCCAAGCACCCAACAAGAGATGGGGTTTGGGCGTTTGCGTTTATAGTGGATGCCGGTGAGGGCGAATACCTCGTAGGTGCGGAGAGTGATGCGCTAGGTTGTGCCAGTGAAATTGTAGCAGATGAGAAATTGGTGATAGAACGAGTTAAGCATTATCTTTCTTTGATGTTTAAACCTACAGTTGAACTCGGGACGAACCAAGGAGGCCTTCACTAGTATGAACATGTACGATGCACTATTTGAAGAATTAAAAAGCATACGAAATTCTAAAGGTACCTATGAAGTTGGTTTAGCTGATGCAATTGGCTTCGTAAAAGATAAGGGCGGCAACGTGGCTTATGAAGAAGGGCAAACCATCTTATCTCTGCCAGGCGTTACAGCTTATTGCTTTAAACTATACCCCGATATTGACCGGTTCTACTTCGAGATATAGGTTGTTCTGGTCATCTCTTCTACCATTTTCTTAAATTCTACCTATAGAAAATAATCTATTGCCCAATTTTTCTTTGCGTTAACATTCTCCATAAACGCGTAACCGACCGCACTAAATTAATAGGAAATTCTGTTTATGGAAGAACCAAAAGAAACACTATGGCGATATATGCCCTTTGCCCAGTTAGTTAGAATGCTCCAGACTCAAAAGCTCTGGGTGTCTCATGTTTCCTCATTCGAGGATAAGCTCGAGGGAACCCTCGATCTAATTCATTTAAAAATACATCCTGATGCTCGGAAAAACGCACTCGAAAATCTGTCGACCGCATACAGTAATACATATGTTAGTTGCTGGCATTCCGCTTCTTCAGAAAGTCTCGCAATGTGGCGCCTTTATGGGGGACAAGGCTTTTCTGTTGCCGTGCAAACTGAATGGATGAGGTTAGCGAGAACCATTGAAGGTGTACTCGATTACAAGACTGACTCCATTGGAATTATTGGGGCTGTAAACTATGTTAATCCCTTCGACGGCTCTCCAGTTGAGAAAACCAAACCCAACCCTTTAGTAATTCCTATGGGAGTAAGAAACCTAGCGCCGGCGAATTACTTTCAGTTTCTTATGAGAAAATCGAGTGCTTTCGCGTATGAGAAAGAATTCAGAGCGGTATTTGACCTCAAAGGCCAAGAGGGCAGGGGGGTTGAAGTACCTTTTAAGCCTGAATACCTCATTACTTGTGTTTATGTTTCCCCTGAAGCAGATGATTGGATGATAGAAACTGTAAAAGAGTTAGTCCACCAGCAGTTCGGGTTAACTCATATCGATGTTAGGCGTTCTGATATTTCTCCTCACTTCCGTGGACACAACACATAATAATGCTTTTTAGCTCTGAACAGACAATTAATAAATTAGACAGGAGTTACGTTCAAAATGGATTATAGAAATGCTTCAGACGAACAGCTTGTAAGAATGATTGGCGGTGGCGCTATGCCAGGGTCAAAGGCCTTTGAAGGATGCCAAGCTGAACTTAATAGGAGGCTGGCTGAAAAGTCGGTTAGTGTTGCTACTAAAGCTTTATGGATATCAGGCATTTCTGCCTTTGCGGCACTCTGTTCTGCAGTGACATCAATATTTCAGTTACTAGGTTAGTTTATGTTTGAGAATGCAGTAAAGGTTATAAATTTCGTAAATTGGAGTTTGGTCGTTGCCATGATTGCGGTTGGAATAAGCTCCTGGCAAATGTGGGTACAGCGAAAGCATAACCGTGTTTCAGTAACGCCACATCTGTCTGAGCATACTCGTACAAGTGTGAATAATGGTGTGATTTCGCTTCAATTTAATATAGCTAATAATGGAATTGGGCCGGCCTTTATCAATTCATTTACGGTTCTCCATAACGGGAAGAAAGTCGATAAGGATACCGATGTCCCTCAACTAGTAGCGGGACGCGCTAAAGTGAACATTCTCCATAGTTCGACGCACTGGCTTGCTAAAGGAGCATCCTTGGCTGTAAACGAAAGGCTTACTCTATTTTCTCTGGATGTAGGGCAGGGAAGAGAATATCTCAAACAGGAGCTTGAGACGGCATTTAATGAATATGATTTAGTGATTGAATATTCAAACGCCTATAAAGAACGCTTTGTTTTTGATACTAGAGAAGATTAAAACAGCAGTGAAACGGGTTAAATAAGCTTTAGAAGGCTCGAAGGAGATGGCCATACTATATCCATCTTGTTCGAGGCCTTACTTCTTAATGTTACTAGCTTACTCTGACCAATACTTTTTCTTGAGGTGTAACTTAAGAAGAAAAAATATTAATTGGCGACAGGCAAAACCGGCTACTACAAATAAGGCAACGCCTATCATTGCCTTGCCTTTAAATAACAGGCCAAACAACGCTGCTCCCAAGACCCCAATAAAAATTATGTTAGCTAGCATGCCTAGAGGGTGGGCATTGCTAGCATGGCCTACGATTAACTCAAGTTCCTGCTTATTGGGTTTCATCTTGCTTTTCATGCTCCCAGATTCTTTCTAAAATAACTGCTCTTAGAGCATCCGCAGCGCCAGGTGAACTCAGTACGTAGATTCTCTTAGTAGTACAGATGGTCGACACCGTTCGCAGGGTGCTTTTGTCCACGCCGTCGTGCGTGTACTGTTTATCTTGGCAAAAGGCGAAAGGCGGTACTCCAGAAAGCTCTTCAATTATCCGCTCTGGCTCTTTATCTCGACGCTTTTGTGCTTCTTTCAACATTTGCTCATTGAGCGCTCTCAGCCTATCAAGTCCTTTTTTCAAAACAACTCCTACGTTTTCCACTTTCTAATGCTGTTACTGCATAATAGACATTTCTAACTACTCTGCCAGTGATGTCTTATCGACTTAATAAAAGTGGGTATGCTGCAAAATAAAATCTCGGCTATGACTTTACGCCTCAAAAAGCGTCTCAAATGATGCTACGCCGTTCTTACGTAAAAACCTAGCCAAGTTGTCGAGTCGCCATGTTCTAGGTTCGTCTGAGCGCCCATGGCGCATTACATAAGCTATTTCTGTATTGGCATTGATGGCCACGACAAAAAACTTCTGAGGTTCGGTTGGGCTTTCTTGAGCTATAACTTTTGTGATGGATTGAGTTTCCAGCTGTCTAACAAACTCACCTTCTTTTATTCTATAGAACGCGTTGGCCATAATTTACATCTTGCTTTATTGTTATCGACATTATGGCGTAATGTTGGCTTTTATAAAAGAGTGGCCAAAAGTATTTAAGACAAACCACCCGCTACTTTCGCTTTTGTTGGTGCATTTATGATTTTACTTTGCTTACTACCTTGGGTTTCCTGTGTGGTTTTCTCCAGGTGTGTAAAGGAGGTTTGCTACCCTTCTTGTTCAAACTATCCCTATATAGCTCACCACTCAACTTGTTTTGCTTTTTAGTATCGGGGCTTGAAAAGTCAATATCGATATTTAATGCATTTAGAACCATCATGACTGTTCCAAAGGAAATACTGGAAGGAGAGTTCTCAAGTTTTGATATGAACCGCTGGTCTTTACCTATTTTTTGAGCGAGCTCTGCTTGTGACAGCTTATATGCTTTACGAATAGACGTGATGTAGGAGCCTACATCATTGGGAGTCCTAACTTTCATAAATAGGGAAATATTCCATATAAGGTATATCTGTAAATATACGTAATAGCGAATAATTAACGATAAACGTCACTTCCTGTAGTAAGAGACGGCCAAGGTTCAGAGAAATCACGAATATTTCAGTTAAATTAGAAACAATTATAGGAATTAGTTAGTTTTAATTCGGGTTGTCGACTTAGTTTCTGATACCGCAACGAAAACTGTCTTGCTGTGGTCATCAAAATGAGAAGCGGGAATACCATTATCAATGGCGAAGTTAACTAACCCTCGGTCCCCAGACCATGCATCTTGGTTTGCCCATGTGTCAATTGTAAAGTCTGTTTGATCATAACGATAAACGATATGCATAGAAATTTGGTCAATCTGTGGGATTTTGAAATACCACAGGGCCGCCCCCTCAATTGTTTGTTGTTCATCTGAACATACAATATAGCGCTGACTGAGCATCGAGTAGCATAAATGGGAAATACCAATACCTCGATAGTCTTCGTCAACAAGTGCGCTAACAATCTGGGCAACCTGCCTTTGAGGTTTAAAGGCCTGTGCAAGAGGGTGGTGTGCTGGAAGTATATTGTAGTTGAAGTTGGCGATTGCGTTACCGCCTCGTTCGATAACGACCATGCCTTTACCTTCAGCAAATTCAAAGGTAATAGCTTGAGCTTTGTTATCTTGTTCCAAGCCGGGGATCACAATTTCCTTCGTCGACCATGACAAAGGCTCAGTCTCTATAACGTCAGTTGCCGTTATAATATTTTTATCGTGATTTCCTAATAAGAGTGGCACAGTAATCCGTTACAAATTGTTAGGAATGGTTAGCAGCTAGCTGATGTACCAACATTCTGAGTAATATTGTTAGCAAAATCACAGAGCGGTAGTTTCTCATCACTGTGATTCACAACAGAAACTAGACCTGTTTCTTTGTTTCGTTGCACTTCTGCATCTACAGGGATGGATGGATTTGATTGTAATACGCGTTCGAAATTATCGCGGACAATAAAAAAACACTCGGCTACGCCACTACGCTTTTGTCCAAGCACAACATGTCTGTCCCCAAGTTTAGAAATAACTTGAAGCTTTTGACGAACTCTAAATTTTGAGATGGTCTTCACAGTTGTTGTCCTTGCCAGATGTTGTTCTGAACAATAAAGTATAAATTGGATAAAAAACACCCAACTATAAAGATAACATTGAATTGCAAAGGTAACTGCTCTGACCAGTTAGGAAATGCAGCTTATAGGCAAGAATTTGCGATGAATGACATTTAAGAGGCCGATATAGTGTCACTCTGGATGGTTAATGTTAGGCGGTATTACGTAATATAGCAAGGAAGAATGGGAGTCTAACTTAGGAATAGGGCTGTTGAAATCAAAAAGCCCCTATTTAAAGGGGCTAGATGACTTACTATTAACGATTGGTTGATTGGATCTCATTTCTAATCGCGATAAGCAGTTCTTCAGCCTGGATGTTTTGGCCAGCTATAATACCCACCAACGTTAACAAATCATCATTGGGCTCGCTACTGCGTACCGAATCGATTACTGCTCTAGCGGCCGCTGGTGGAATTAGCTTGCGCGCTTCTTTAAGCTGGTTTACCGATTGGTTAACTTGATTAAGTTGCTTTGACATATCCTACCCCTTGAATGATTTTCTGAATGCGAACAAGATTACAGCCAGGTTCGAGAGGAAAAACACGATTGTATTGAACCATCTGGCGTCTATACCCAAAGTTGTTTGTGTGGCCTTTGCCTTTTCAAGGCTATTCCTTGTCTTCATGAGCATGTCTTCTAAATGCTCTGGTGTACACCCAATCTGGCACATTAATACTTTGCCTTGGTTTAGATCTGATAATCTCTCGATTCTAATATCCCCATCCACTGGAAGGCTGTTTTGGATTGCTAAAATTCGTTCTTCTTTATATTCAAGTTTCTCTATAACCGTGTTTATAGAGTTGGGAACAAACGTGATAGAGAATACGAATACAGCAATGCTAAATAACTCAGTAACAACAAGCGCTACCGGCTCAGAAACTTTGTCTACAGCTATAAAGTCAGTAATAAACACCAACGCCAGCAGAACGCTAAAAATACATACCGCCTCAACGGTAAAGTTAAGCCAGGCAGCATCGATGCCAGATGCCACAGCGATAACTAAAAAAACTAAAAGATTTGTGCAAAATGCAGATTTAGACATTTGAAATTTACCTATGTAAGTGAGTTTTCTGCATAGTTTATTAAGTAAATAAAATTGCAAATTTGAGGGAAAGGAGTGAGTCACAGCGAAAAGCCCCCACTGGCTATCGCCAGCTTTGCGCTTTTCTTCCTTCGTCAGAAAAATTCTTGAGAACGTGTTTTTAGTTGGTAAGGAGGCCACCCGCGAAGTTAATAAATCAGCAAGGTATCTCTGGTAAAAAGCGGTAGAACATCACCGTTCCTTTAAAATTGTGACTTATTCCATCTATGCAACATTACTCCAAGTTAAAGAACAACAAACTTGGAGACAGGCATGAACTTTTCTCAACTTGAAGATGGTGCTGCAATCAATGTATCCCCCTCAGTGCTGGTGGATTTTAAATTCGGTAACAAGCGTAGAAACCGTCCATCAAAGGACTATGACCAAATCAAGGCAAGCATAGAAGCGCAAGGTATTCTACAAAACTTGGTAACACGCCCCCACCCTGAGGATGATACCAAGCTTGAGTTATTGGCTGGATATGGTCGTAAAGACATTGCGATTGATTTGGCACTGGTTGAAGTACCTGTAAAAGTCTTAATGGTTGACGATAGAGAAGCCTATCTAATCCACATGGCTGAAAACATTCACCGTACTGACTTGTCAACGGTTGACCTTGCTATGGCGGCACAAGAGTACAACACCATGTTTGCTGGTGATAGAGAGGCTGTGGCTAAGGAAATCAACAAGCCGTTGAAGCAAGTTAATGAACTGCTTGAGTTGATGAAATGTTCGGAAAAGGTATTGAAAGCGGTTGAAGACGGGAATAACAAGTTTTCGTTTGCACACGCACTTGCGCTTGCTCCTTTCTCCCACAAAGCACAAGAAAAGCTACTTGATATAGTTCTAACTCAGGGTTGGACAGTAAAAGAGCTTAAATTGCAGTTAGGCTCTAAACAAACTCCCATCAAAAGCGCTAAGTTCGATACCGCTGAATGTAACGCTTGCCCTCATAACACCTATCATCAAATGGGCTTATTGGATGATGTATCTACCGAAGCAAAGTGTTCGAAAATAAGTTGTTTTCGTGAAAAAACTCAAGAGTGGGTAAATGGGCTAAAAGCGACTGCCGAAGAACGCTTTGGCAAAGTACTTTTCTTGTCTGAGTCGGCACAAAAGGACAGAAACACCGTTACCGTAGAGCAGGTGGGCGAGGAACAGTTTACTAATGGCTGTAGTTCATGTGAAAAGCGCGTTGTCATTATGTCTGACGCTGCTGGCTCTGAGGGTGAAATTTCAGAGAGCCAATGCATCGACAAAATTTGTTTTGGCAAGTGTTCTGCCACGATAGGCAAAGCAACAGAAGAAGCTATGTCTGATCCAACAGTTGTAGCTATTGCCAAAAAAGACCCTGAGAAAGCCAAGAAACTCGCTAAGTCCAAGGCGGTTAAAACCAGTAAGGGGCAAGAAGTTGGTTCTATGTCTAATGTCGCAGAAGACGCTCACAAAGAGCTACTTAGACAAGCTGCCGCTGGGTTTTTTGCTAATGATAAAATGCTGTCAGGGGCAATGATGCTCGCAGCAACGGCGCAAGCTACAGGGTTCAAAGGCAACGCAAAACACAAGTTGAAAAGTGGATTTGACGATTTAATTTTAGATGCCTATCTAAATATGGATATGCCAACCATGCAAGGGCTTATGCTTGAAGCGATAGCACATGGCCTTAAAAACTCAGAGCGTATGAATCACTCTAGTTCGGTTTCTTTGTTGCTTAATTTGTTGAAAGCGAAAGGTGCTGAAACTGCTAAAAGAGTCGCGGTGGATGCATGGAAACCTACAGAGCAAACACTTAAACACTACACCACACCACAGCTTATTCAACTGGCTAAAGATGCCAAGCTAGATGAAGCCATGAATGCCAAAGAAAAAGGGTCGTTTGCTAAGTTAACCAAGGGCAAAAAAGCCGACCTTGCACAAGGCATCATTGAAGCTGATCACGATTACTCCGAATTTGCACCTTCTTGGTATTTGGCACACGTTAAACCTAAGTAATCCATTACTGAAACCAATTCTAAAGGGGAGGGTGTACCTCCCCACAACGCAGGAAATCTCATTATGTTTACTGAACTGTATCAGCTTATTCAAAAAGCCAATTTAAAAAATATTAGCCTGACGCTTCAAGACGAGGGGAATGGAAAAATGGCTGTCACCGTAATGACCCAAAATAATGTTGGTGATGCAGCAGACCCCAAATTACGCCAAGCTCTTACGCAGCCTTTAAAAGTGGCAGCAAGCCCAATGCTATTGGATGAAGAATTTATTAAGCACCTAAACAGCTTTTCTGAAAGCTACGTAGAGGCAACTGTGACAGCCAATACAGGGAATGTGACTGAGACTATGTCTAATGCTACGCCTAAACAAGCCGACCCTGTTGCCGCTGCGACTACTCAACCGTCTGAGCAGGATATTGAACAACCCGAACAAGCTACAAACCTTAACGATATTGATTTGGAGGACTAATCATGAGTGCATCTTTACTACAATCTACCCCTTTGAAACGAGTGTTCAAACTCGGTGCTCTGGAAGTTGAGTGCAATTCTCCTAATGCTACGTTTGAGGAAAGTATCAAAGCCATTCGTAAAAACTATCCGTTCTTTCGTTTTGGCAAAATCTATGAAGATGATGGTTTGGTAGATGGTGAACGTATGGTTTACACACTTCCTAAACTCCCTGCCGACTCTAATGGATAACGGTACTGATAAGGTAGCCACGGCCTTTAAGTCGTGGCGCTCACAGTTCGCCAGTATGGAAGATGAATACAAGGCTGAACGGAAAAAGGCAAAAGTGGTAGGGAAAAAACAATGTTCGCTGAATTATTACCAACTAAAACAGATCCCAAAGAAGAAACACAAGCAGAAATCCGCATTCCAACCCTGCCTGATGTAAGACCGTTTGGTTGTGAGTTGGCAGGGCAAGAAATAACATTCGATGCACACGCCAGTCGTGTGCTAACCCCATTTTCTATCGAATCTGACTTCCTTTACAACATAGAAAGTATTGAAAATTATCTCACGCCTTACTTTGAGCAAACGGGGGTATCGCAAGACTTCATCGAAGACTGCTTGGGAGATCTCGTTCCTGATTTGGACATAGAGGAATTAGACTGCTTACTTCCAAGCATTGCTAAAGCAACACTTGAAGAAATGACAGCACAGGTAAACAGTCTAATTAACTTTCTTCCAGAGGCTTACGAGGCTAGGTTCGGACAGCCTCTGGAAAGTGAACACAATAAAATATGTATCGCTTTGCATCATAGCGAAAACACCTTATGCGTAACTTCTACTGACCTGCTACACGTTTTCTGCATGTATGCTCACAAGGTGTCAGGACGAGAGCGTCAGTATCTTGCGCGTGTTGCTTCACAGATTGCCTGTAGAACCATGATTACCCCCTTACCTTATGCCATGGGCTGTAACAACTTCTTAGAAGAATACTTGCCAGCGAAAGGCATTGATGTGCCCGCCCTTACAGCCTACGTAACTTGTGATTCATTTGAAATGGATGGGCTGTCAGATTGGTTCGAATCAATTAAAACGATTTTGGGAAAAGATGGGCTTATTGGATTGTCTGAATACTATACAGACACGCACATGGACGGCTTTGATTTAACAATCTTTGACAACAAAGATGAAGTAGAGGAATCAGAGGAAGCGGATTATTTCAGAGGATGGGCTAAGGAAGCGTTGAGCAGTCAACTGTTATCCCTTGGTGGTGAGTATGACTGGGGGGAAATCGATAAAGACTTTCTTCAAGAATTGCAGGACTTTAAAACTAATGCACAGTGTAAACATCCAGAAGTGATAGACATGTTGTTGTTCATTTCTGAAATGTTAGTCAACCACCTGCCTAACTACGAGCATTATGAGTTCACAGCTATGGACGATGTGGAGGAGTTAGGAAACAACGTACTTTATTGCCTAGACGATATTAGTCGCTGTTATGTAACTGATAATGCAGTTCAAGAGCATAACCGCTACCTAAACGACACTGGCGAAGATTGTTTCTTAAAAGTTGAGGTAGATAACCCTGAGTGGCTGAAAGCGATGAAAGGGCATCTGACAGGATATTGGTTGATGGAATGCTTAGAAGTATTTATGGAGAATTACGAATGTTAACTGCCGTTGCAAGCCACGTAAAGTTAGAAAAAGAGCGCTCTCAGCCAAAGCCAGAACTGGCAATTGTGCTGTATGGTAGAGGTCAGTCAGTTAGTGAATATGCGACTATTCACAACGTTTCCAACAATCGATTAGGTCTAGGGCGTTTAACTGATATAAGAAATGTGCGCAGCACTATTACCAAACGTGCAAACAAAGTTAGCAAGGCGGCAGAGCAAGAATCCGTTAAGTCACTACAAATGATTCCAGGCAATGTACTTATCAACCATTCAAAGCTGGTGGTGTGGCATACACCTGCAAAGCGCCAAAGCATGTGGTTTAGCAAGTCAGGGGAAAAAGCGTTTAACGTGAAATGGCCGAGTCTGGTTTGGGCTGTTTCTTCTAAAGGTTTGTATGTATTTGCCAAAGCTACAGATGCCCGTCCAAACGAAGCAACACGCCTTTACCACGCACCACTTATGAACATCAATACAAGTGGGTTCTTATGTCAGGGGGGAGCGCAGTTACCAGATGAAAGAAGTCTGGACACCCTTTCTCAAATTGAATCGACTTTGACCGACTCTTATTTTACCCACCTGAACGTGAATTTTAATAACGACAAGCGTCAGCATTACAGTGACGATAAGAATCACATGGCATTTTGGCGCGAAAAAGAGAAAAGCGGCTCTAGCGTAAGGGCAAAGGAAATGAAATTTGCCATGCCAATGGCTCAATTCATCGAAACACTGACAAGGGGGCTTTAGTATGTCATTTGTTGCACCATCACACTTTTTTACACAGAGAATCTCAATTGACGTAATAGGCGCAGGTGGCACAGGGAGTTACTTACTTAGCTACCTTGCCCAAATCCATTACTTACTTCGCATGGTAGGAGGTAATGACAACCCGTTTGATGTAACTGTATGGGATAGAGACACAGTAAGCGAAACGAATGTGGGAAGACAAAATTTCTGGCCGATGGATATTGGACTACCAAAAGCAGAAGTGCTGGTGGAAAGAATTAATAACGGGTTCGGTACGGGATGGACAGCTAAATGCACTAACTTTTCTCCCTCAAGTTACCTTAAAGGCGATATTGTTATGACTTGCGTTGACTCTGCATCATTTCGATATGAACTAGGTAAAAACGCGGCTGAAGAAAGTCACTACAGAGATAAGCTTTGGATTGACGGTGGCAACGGCCAGCACACTGGACAAATTATCATGGGGCACTTGGGTAACACTAACAAAAGTGACTACTTACCGAACCTTTATGATTTGTATGGCGAAACGTTACTTGAGAGTACAGAACACGCAATGCCCTCATGTTCACACGCTGAATCAATTAGAAGACAAGACTTTGGTGTAAATCACACTACGGCCTTTCAAATGGCGAATCTCGTTTGGCAGATGCTCAGGCATGGGAGTGTGGAGTACCAAGGTGGGTTCTTCAATTTAAAAACGGGGGAGCTTAACCCCATCGAGCCACTGGAAAACGTGTGGGCAGCGTTCGGGTATGAAAAGGATAAGAACAAGGAAAAATAAAAGAGAGGGGTAGCCCCCTCTCTCTAGCCCTTCCGAGGCTGAAGGCTCGCTTTAAGCAGGACTAAAGCGAACTTAGGTTGGAACCTATAGAGAAACACAGGTCACATTGTCAGTATGGGATTAATCACCTGACTTTCAATAAAAAACCTGACTTATTTGAAATCAAAAAAAAGGGGCTATCGCCCCTTTATTCATTCAGCACCTATACAAGCGCCTAGAATAGAAAGCCCAAGTCGGCTATCGCCTATTGGACAGGATTACGGATTACAAATGACGTAGACCTTAGTAAGCATCTACCGTTTCATTATGTATAAGTTCCAGAATAACTGTTATTAAAATCCCGACTTATTAAAATTTCTTAAAAACGAAGACTTCTAAAAGTGGATTGAGAGTCTTTCCCCATAAATTGCGATAACCACCAGCCCTGACACATTAGCTCCAGTTAAAGAAAAGGGGCACACAATGCAGTACGCAAAGGTTCAACAGGCAACAGATACTTTCAAAAAGCTTTTCCTAGAAAACTGGGTAATTAGCGTGGGTCTGAGTGGTAAGGACTCTATCTGTGTTGCTCATTGTGCGGTTGAAGGGCTCAAGCAAGCGATGGAAGTTAACCCTTATGTTGGGCCGCTATACATCGTTACGACCAACACTACGATTGAGAACGTAGAGCTTCACGGCCTTATGTTGGACTTACACCAGGCTGCCCGTAAGTACGGTAGAGAGCATGGTCTGCCTATCCGCACAGAAGAGCTAGAGCCCTCTCTGGCTAGTCTGCCGATGGTTGAGTATGTAGGTCGAGGTAAGCTGTTACGCACTCCTGTAACCAGCAAGAACGGTCGTGACTGTACAGTGGACTGGAAAATTGAGCCAATGAAACGCTACTTACGGGCGCTAGGCGACCGTCACCAGACCAATAAAATCGCGTCAGCATCTGGTACGCGAGACCTCGAATCCAAGGTTAGAGCAGCGAATATTGCTAAGCGCAATGAGAGTGATGTGGAGCTAGTGAAGACTGACTTGGGGTTCACCTTTGCCCCAATCAAGTCATGGACTCTGACAGATGTATGGGCGCTAAGCGCTGCAATCGACAACGAGGACATTGAGAGCTTTGCTGTAGACCACACCTACGAACTAAAGAAGCACTATGGTGCGGGAAACGGTGGCACCTGTGATCTTTTCTCAGGTGAAAACAAGGACAAGGACAAAAGTTGCGGATCGCGATTCGGATGCTTCCTCTGCGCCATGGTAGAGCGTGACGAGAGCCTAGAGGCGCAAATCAGTATCTCGCCAGCAAGGTACGGCTACATGGCGCCGTTCTCAGAACTCAGGACTTTCATGGTGAATACTTTGTTCGACTACGAGCGCTCTCGCGCCCTTGTAGGGCGCGAAGTGAAAGCCGGTGGTTGGGTGCTGGTGGGCTATAACCAGTACAGCTTGGACTACAGACAGGAGCTTTTACGCTATATCCTGACCATCGATGTGCAAGAGCAAGAGGCTTTTTACGAGCAATACGGTTACGAAGGTTGCCGGTTCCAGCTCATTGGCTACAAAGAGCTGTTGATGATTCAATATCAGTGGGCAAGAGAAGGCGGAGAAAGTGAAGTGGGAACAGCGCTAAGGATTTGGCACTCGGTGTACACTGATGGAGAACGCTATGCTATCCCGAAGACGCAGAAAGCTGAGCCTCAGACGCTACCAGCCACGCGATACTTCAATATCAACGGACTTGTAAAGCAGCATGCATGCACTGGGCTTCACGAAGATAACCGCCACAACATACTTACTAATCAGCTATGGATGCATCCTAAGCTCGACTCAGTGGACTTGGTTCCATTCGAGGAAGAGCAGCGCCATACCATCGACTGTGAGAGCTGCCTGATTGACGACCTAGTCGAACGCTGGTGGCCGGAAGTGCTTGAGGAAGGCCATTTCGGAGAGGGGGTGTGCCCTACGGTTATCATCAAGCTTTTGCTTGAAGCAAAAATTCTAAAGCTGAAGCGTGGAAGCATTCCAGGCTTGCACAAAGAGGTTCAGCGTGCGCAGGTCTACAACGCGCTCAAAATGACCTATGGCGTACCGTATGACACGATGGTGCTAGGAGCGTCATTGAGCGAGGCGGAGTATAAGGCGGCCTTAGCGGAGCAGGAGCAAGCGGAAGCGGTCTTAGCCGGGCAAGGGTTCCTAGACCTAACTGTCGCAAAGCAGGTGGACGTATCAATGTCCGAGTTACTGGCGCTGTGGTAGCGCCAGATTTGCACTCGCACCTATTCGCTATCGCTAATTGGTGCTTGTGGAATTACTCAACGTCTGATGTAAACGGTAAGGGCAAGTTATTCAGTATGTTTTCTTTTGAGGTAGAAAAAACTTTAACTATGCCACTCTCACCTTTCACCTTTAGATAACTAGTTGTATTGCTAGTTGCTTTGAGCCCATTTAAAAAGACTCTAACTAACCACTTGGTATTTCTACTATCAATCTCAAACTCGGCAGCTTTATCGCCGCCAGCTAACGCCGCGCCGTTGTAACCTACTTCAATATGATGAAACTCTTTCATTAAAACCCTCGAAAATAATTATAAATACGGTTATCACATATTTTGGAAAACGAAACGATATTTAACCCGAGTTATTCCAATTTCTAACCATGATTAGGAATTGTATGTGAGTAGAAAAATTCAACTATTAGATAATGAGATTTAAAGATGGATTTAGAGGGCTTACCTTAGCATTTCTTCTAAAGGTGCAAATTCTCTCTTATGTGACGTTTGTCCAATATGGATAACAATTAGGAGGGGTGTTTGAAAACACTGAAACTTGCTGTCCTTACTTGGTTAAAAGACGTCCTCAAAGATTTAGGTCTTGGGTTGTTTGCACTTGGTTTGGGTGGCTCTATATTGGTCATAGACCAAAATGTTGGCTTGCTGCAACTGTCTGTTATACTATCATTTGTAGGTTTGTTTATGCTTGCTGGCTCGTTCTTACTAGTCGTGGCATTTAGGCTTTAAGGTGGTGGTATTAATGGATATATCAGTAAACCTAGATTATTTCTGGTGGTTGTTGGCTGCTTTGGGCGTGACGGCTGCTGTAATTTTTCCGCTGATTTTTAGTAATAGAAAGGCTCTACAGAAAATAGGGCAACGGTTCCTAGAAGATTAACTCAACAAACGGCTCCTAATTTGGAGCCGTTTTTCTTTCTGCAATTCCCTCAAATTTGCCTAATTATATAGGTGCGTAACGTTATCTCTGTCATCAATCACAGGGATATAAAAATGGAAATCACCCAAGCATCGACAAACGAACATTTACCATTAGTTTGGAATCTCGATGATGGTTCTGCATCTTATTTCGGGCAAAAGGTTTCAGCTGAACAAATTGCATCGGTAAGAGAAGCTTACCCTCGTATGCCCACCTTGCTTGAAGCTCTTTCAGAAGCAAAATATATGGGACTCATCTAACGATGAGTTTCCTAGTAACCCCCGAAAAGTTGCAAAAGCAGAGAGAGCAACAACGTCGTGCCCAAGAGCGCGCCGCCGCAAAACAAAAAGCAAAACTTGCATGCCCTGAGTACCGTATCAAGCAATTGGAAAAACAACGCGAGCGGCAAGAGCGTCAGAGAGCTAAAGCATCCGAAAAAGCTAGAATGCGCCCCCCTGTAGCTAAACCGCTGGTAGCCAAGAAGCCTCTAAGGTCAAAGGGTATGGCTGGTAAGTCTCGCAATAAAACGGAGATGTCTTTACATGACCGTATGGCTGCTTTGGGGTGTATTTGTTGCATCAATAAAGGTCTGATAGAGCCACACACCGGTTCCCCAGTGTCTATTCATCACATACATGGGCGCACTTCGCCAGAAGCTCACCTGTATGTACTCCCGTTGTGCCAATGGCATCACGACACACCCATGGGCTTAGATAATCAGCTGAATGATAAGTACCAGTTCGTTTTCCCTCTACATGCAAAGGGGGCTGATGGTGGGAAGGTGCGCTGGGAAGAAGTGAATGGTTCGCAAATATCGTTATTGATTGAAGTCCACAAGCTAATAAACGCTACACCAAAAGAAATTCCCTCTGAATTGCAAAACCTGACAACTGGATAACGGTACTCCCTAAGCCAATTAGGGCGATAAAACTTTATAACTAAAGAGTAGTAGGAATAGTTATGCAAAAAAATATAACAAGAGCAGTACTTAAAGAGCGCTTAAATACATTGCCGGGTCTTCTCCAAGTAGAGAGGCGCATGGACAGAAATAAAGTAGAAGAGATACATAGAGTCAACAGTGAAATACGCTGTAAGTTTCTATCTGAGGTTTTCGGTGGCCGAACGGTGAACTGCCATATTACGACTGACTTTGTTGTGATGTGCCAAGATATGGACGATGTGGCGCAAGTAAAAGCGCAGCTTAAGAGTATGGGATTTAAAAACGTCCACACATACCACCCGCTTATTCATGCTGGTGGTACAGAGTCACGCAGAGACCCTGAAAACCCTTATGCTGTTAATGTTTCATCGGTAGATGATCTAATCATTGGGAAAACCGCAGAGAAGCATATGCAGATTTTAAAAAATGCGTTACAGCCTCTAATAGATGATGTGTGCTTTATCTATGCTTATGGAGGACAAATAAGCGTTCGTTTTGGTGAACTAGCTTCTGCGCAGGCATTAGATAAGTTTTTAAAGGAAGTCTTCAGTCGTGCTGATGAAGAAAAAGCATTTAGCGGTTCGTCACTAATTAGGCCGCACTCACTGGACACCTGGACGGTAGATTACCAGTTAAAACCATAAGCATTCATTCATAAAAACGCTGAGCTTTTAAATTGGAATAAAGGCTCAGCAACCGCTCCGCTCTTTCCCCCAAAATACACATTCTCTCCTCCTGTTGCACATTAATCACATACCGGAACAGGAGTGACACAACCATGAAATGCACAGAGAACTTTGACCTATTCGACCTAACTGGCGCAGACAAGCTAGCGGCAGATTCAGTAGAGGCGAGAGACGCACTTATTCGCGAATATGCAAATCGATAAGTTTATCAGAAAGGACATGAAAGCACGCGGTATCAAAGTAGCGTTCAATGTAACCGGCATTCGAGCTGCTGAAAGCAAAATGAGAAGCATGAAAAACCCTCTGTTCATCAACAAGCGCTTAACTACTAAATCGAGAACAGTGTTCGACTGGATGCCTATCTTTGATGCCTCAGAGGATGCTACCTACGATGCAATATATGCAAGCGGTCAACATCCGCATCCCGCCTATGGAGAGCGTGGTGAAAAATATAGCCGCCTATCATGCGCATTTTGCTACATGGCCAGTAAAGGTGATCTCAAGGAGGGCGCTAAGCAATACCCTGACAAATACGCATCGTATATCGCCATAGAGCGAGTGTTAGACCACAGCATGTTCTTCAAAAAAGTGAATGGAGCAGCTGTTAAGGTATCACTAGAGGAACGCGCCGGGGTGCAGGTGGACGAACTACTGGTCGAGCAATATGTAAAGGCGCACACTGCTAGACAAAAGCGTCTACTGGAGGCGAAGAGGGAGGCTGACTTGGCAAAAGAAATCGCGAAGAAAGAGAGGGAGGCTGCGAAAAATAAAGTGGACAAAAACCAACTGGTCATGGCTATCTAAGCCGTGACTTTCCCCACCCGCCACCACGCCCTATCGGGTGTGGTGGCGTTAGCTAAGTTAATCGTTCACTTGCACCGTAGCAACCACACAAGATTTAATGGAATTTGCATTCTTAGTGAGAGGGGAGAGGTCTAAAGACGCGTAAAGATTTGATAAGTAAACAACCTGCTTTGAAAGATTTAGAACATCTTGTGTAGCAGTTTGTGTTAGCTGAAGGTCATTCATATCAAAGAACCCTTCTGGGGCGCCTTTGTCTACACCCTGTAAGCTTTGCTGTTCTGGAACACTCTCAACAGGTGGTGATGATTGGCCTTGTTTGAGCGTTGCTATGACTGTATCTATGTCGACAGTTTCTGTGATAAACCGCCGTGTAACCTCCAAATCAATTTGTTGTAATTTATCTATGATTAGGAACGGAAGATCCTTCACTTGCCGTATTGTGGCCTGAATGCTTTCTAGGCTACTCTTTCCGAATTGATAAATTTCATCAAAGGACGAGAAACCGCCTAAATTAACTTTGGCTAAGTCGCTATCAAACTCTTCCTTATCTTTACCTTGAAGCCTTGCGTAAGCCATATCGAAATGCCCTATGGCAGCCTTTAGCTTGGATAGCTCATCGTTGAGATCGCTTTGAAGTGCAAAGATTGAGAAAGATTTATCATCTAACTTTTTAACTTCAGGTATTAGTCTAGCAGCGTGCTTTTCCACACATTGTGCAGCTGATGCAGCTTCTAAATATAGCTTTGCTTTACCTAAAGGGCCTGTATAAGCCTTTTGAGCACCAACATACCCACCAAACAGCGATGCAGTGGTCAACACGTCGGCATGTGCCGAAGACGCCACGCCGATGATACCAACTGCCGCTGCATGCAATAAGTACTGGTCCGCTTTAACAAGTTCCTTGTAATCCTCGCGACTTCTATCCGCATACTCACCAGCAACCTCGGAGGCTAAATCTGACGCATCTTGTAATGTTATATCGGGTTTGTACTCTATGGACGTTTTTAGCTCTAGAGGCTGCATAGAGCTGCAGCCCATAAGAACTAGGGCTGTAATGCAATAAATACATTTTTTCATTCCAAACTTCCTTGTCTTTTATGGTTGCTTATAAATTATACACCCGCGCCCCTTGTTGTCTAGTTTTTGTACAGTGTTTTTGTGAGGATTAATCAGCATTCCACTGCATTTGCTCTTGGAAAACTTTTCGTCACGTTAATTCAAAATACCAACTAACTTAGGGTGAATTATCAATGGTGTCATTTGAGCAACGATTAAAAAAAATAAAAACGACTGAAGATGCAGAAGAGCAGGTAAGACTTTCTAAAGGTTACGTAACTAGGCTACGGAATGAAGCCAAAAAATGCGAAACATTAGATGGCAAGCTAGCGATGAATGAAAAAGTAAAGCAGGCAGAATCTGTTCTAAGAAAAATGAGAAGAAGCATCTTTGATATTGAGGATGCAATCAATAATGGTTTAGCGGCAACTAGTATTCTTAATTAGCCAAACATTCTTGCTGGTGGTTGATTAGTCGCCCAGGGCTAATTAACCATTTTAAAAGCATTGTTAAACATGGCTTTTTAAGCCAAGGTTTCAATGAGTTGGTGCAAGCCACCCGCAGAATTCCCTCAAATTTGTCCGCACTAAAATAAGGCCTACGTTGCTCATTGTCAGATAACACCAATAGGAATATCTCAATGAGTTTATTATCAATTACAAACCAAAGCCCCTTTCAAGGAATAGCTGTCATAGCCAAGTGGGCGTCTAAAAACATTATTGATTGGTTAATGGTCGAAGCGGAACATGTCTCTGAAGAGCGTATTTATTCTAACCTCAGTAAAACTCTGTGCTGTGCACAAGGCTTTGATTTAGCATCTGCTCCCTCATTAGCAGTATGGAAAGTCAGTTCTGATGCATCTCTCGATGTAATTTACAGTGAAACACGCGCCTTGCTGGAAGCTGTATCACATATTGACGGATTTAAGGGCTCACTAGCCTATAACACGCTACATACTATTTTATGTAATGCGGTTGCCGTTCGCCATGATGGACAGGCATTTGATTTATTTGTTGGTCGAGCCGTCAGAACTTCGCTTAAACAATTTCACCTTGAAGACCTTTTCCTAATCAATTATGAAGCCAACTTTCGTACCGTGGTTGCTGGATGGTGTACAGTGAAAAAAGCATGGGGTTTTTCTACCATATCTCGTGACACTATCACCGCAGACAGAACTCGGTTCTCTCTCTCGCGCGGCCAGGTTAATAGCCTAACCACCCGCACTTATGGCTCACTGCTAAAGAAGGTGGTTTAAAGTATGGATATAAATGAAGCTCAACGTGTCACCGGGGCCAACAATCATCAGCTTGCGTTGGCAAGCTATTTAAAGGTGGACGATTGTGATCTGATAGAGCCTAACGGGGTTCATGGTAGAAACGGTAACCAAGTGCATTGTTTCCGACATAAAGGAACTATTTATTCGGTAGCGCACGATAGCGTACCCCTCCAGGAAGATGTCCTCATAAGTTTTGAGCGTGACTCATGGCGTATTCGTAAGGTAAACCCTAAAGCTCCCTATGTTCGGTTTACTGATAAGGCGGTTTTAAATCAATTGGCTACAATATGCCCGATGGACCACCAGCTCCTTAAGGTAAATCAGCAGTGCCACAGGGTGTTAATGGCACATAAAAGCGGTTTGCAGGTGGTCTTTGCCTATACTGCCCACATCCCCGATGATATCGAAACCTATTACTTTAAAGGCGCAACGGTCGAAGGGCTTCAAGATATGGCTCGAATGTTCGACTTGGACCTTACCACCAGCCAATAGCTAGAATAGTTTCAGTTCAGTTTCCCTCAAAGTCGCAAGGATATGTGAGTGACCTACGTTACAAGCATATCCTTAGTCAACCTAACAGGTACAAACATGTTTACTGAATCACTAGAGCTTAATTTCGAAGAAAACGTTCCATTTGATACAACAGAAGAGATTATTGGCTTTAAAGGTCGTCGCTACGAGCTTGGGGATAGCATTCGTGGTTATCGTGATTTGAGTAGCAAGAATAGTGAATTGTTCTCGATCCAAGCAAAGGGCGGAAAGTTATCTGGCAAAGTTTTAGATCACTCTGTCAGCGTTAGAATCGATAATGCAGTATTCAATGTGCGTGCTGGTGGTCAAGCAAGAGCGAGAAAGGAAAAAAGACGTAATGTACACGCTTTTGTGGAGGGTACCTTAAGTAAAGTGCTTAAGGGAGAAAAAGCGTCGCTTTCAAGTGAATGGGTAGAAGTAACATACAACCCATTTCACACTGACACTTTCATCGAAAAGACAACCGGCAGAGCTGTAGTTTCTGCAGACATAGCGATACTTCAAACAGGCAGTGTGTTTTGCCGCGGTCTCATTTACCAAAGTGCTACATAAGGCGCTATCAATCATGTACAGGGCTACTTCATTTACATGGACACCAGACGATTACACCATAGTTAATCAAGTCACGTTCAAATTCCGTTGGGTAGCCATTATTTATCTCACCAAGGAGTTACTTCTTGGTGCACCAAAAGTCGATTTAAAGAGAGTAAATTAGTGAATATCAACTTAAACGGGCGAGTTTTTCGTCCTATTAATAGCGCGTTGCTAACGCAATGCGATGGCACATATGAAAAACAGTTAGATGGAGTATTACTTAGAAACGAGTCAGACAAAGTTATCGCGTTTTTGGTTAATGGTCATCGACACAGAGAATCCCCTTTTTTAGTTACTGCGCGTTACCAGGAGGCAACAAAGCGAGTTCACTATCAACTTGCGCTGAGCAGTATCGATGACAAATTTTTTAATACGGTACTTGAGGGAGAGTTTTACCCTCATCGGCCCCTCAAAAACAAGCTTGATGAAGACGCCATTCAAGCTGTGAAACAGCTATACGGTAGGGTTTATAGTGGCATTGGAAATTAATTGAATTATTTTCGGTCGTTTTCTTGAAATTACACTACCATACCTACGTTCATAAAGCCGAAAAGGAGGTACAAAATGAACGCATCGATTGATACACAGAGCAGGGACGGCGAAGACAGATTAGCGAGAGTTCTGGTTTGGTTTGGGGTTGCCGTAACTGTACTCACTGGGATGGCTGGGTTAGGGCCTGAGTCGTTAAAAGCCGCAGGTGTAATGGGATGGTTTCCCTTTTTATTAATGTCTCTTTATTTACTCGGCAGGAAATCACGACACAAATCACGTGAGCGTCAGCCTTTCCGGTTTTCGCTCTTATACACGATGTTTGCGCCAATAGGAGCGCTCATCCTTGGGTATTTTATGCTGACAGGTGGGCTAAACTTCAATGAAGTAGCAACCTTCATGGTCAAGTATGTATTGTTTATCGCAGGAACGATGACAATCTTATGGGGATTTCTTTACTTCTTTGATAGTTGAATCCTTTCATTCTTGAGGTAAATGATACATTCCTTTACCTCAAGAATTTACAACCGATTTATTTCCCCTACGTTAGCTCCTGTAAATAATCAAAGGAGCTAACATGTCTTACTACACTGAATTTGAACGCCTTATTATTACCAGTTCGCTGGTGGGGTTTAACAGGCAAGCAATAAGTAACGTTGCCAGTGAAGCGCTGGATGCTATTACCCTATCAAACATGGATATCTACATTGCCGCAAGCCATGGTGGTGACAGTCGCATCATCGACTCTGAAACGAAAACGATATCAAGGCAGTGGTCAGTATTAACCATGGGCTATAACGCAGCCCACCTGCTTACTAATATTGCCAATAAAGTGATTAAGTCATGCCTATACGGGAGCTTACGAGTACGCGGCAAGCAAATACTCCCATCTTCATATTTGTCGAAGTTTGAAGTGTTACAAAATCAACCCAAGTTTGTAGAACCTGAAGTATTTGCTCACAGCCTTGAAAGAGCCATTGTGACGAAAGAAGGCCTCGAGCATTTAAGAAAATCGCCTTTCGGCAATACATGCCTTGGCTGGATGGAAGATTATCAATGCTTCCAACCCAATGGTGAGTCAGTAATCATTGGTGAGATCAGTTCGCCGGAGGAGGTCGTCGCTGTATTTGCCGTTTGTCATTATATATCAAGCGAGAACCTATCTTTATTAGACCTAAAGCAATCTGCTGCAGCTTGCTATCTTTCTAATGCAGTAGAAAGTGAACCGCCATCGCATTTAAGATTTGTGGGATAACCTAGCCAGGCTGACCGATTTACCAGACAAATGTTTGGTAAATCGGAAACCGCCTTTCCACCGGCCACTAAACCAATCATCATTCGCACCAAATGCCCCCTGCATTCTTAATAGTTATATTCAAGTGGAGTAATAGATGACAGTTTCTGGTTCACTAATTTTACCAAAACTGGAAGAGTTGTGCGCAACACCACCTTTCCTAAAGACCCTTTATCAGACTACACAATCTAATCAAGACATTGACCCAATATGGGAGGGAGTAGCGGTAGTTTTCAATGAGGGCGCAGAGCATTACTTAAACGCGGAAAAGTCTAATTCAAGTTGGGTTCGCCTTCAAAGTGAGTATATGAAAGCTGGTGGATTGGATGGGAGGGTGGGAGTTATTACTCAGTACAACGATATGGAACAAGTATCATTCATGAACTCACTTTATAGTTTGGACTACGCACCGTGGGTTAGAGTGAGCTCATTTATTGATTGTCATTCTTCTGACAAAAGCTATCCAATTTGCCATTCAAGCTCAATCAGTCTCGATGCCAGGTATGTTACCACAATACCAACGAGCCTATTTATACAAGCAAAGGAAACAGTGGTAGAGCGTGATATCACCTTTACCAGCATGATAGAGAAGTTTTTGAGGGAGCCGATTTGTGAAAGTTATTGATTTTGTCGTGGGGAAAACTTACTTAATAAAAGAAAAAGACATTACTTTCCCTGATGGAGAAATTGAGGGGGGCCGAAACATAATCAGGAAGATATTGACACCTGCCGACCAGAGCAATTCATGAGTTGATGGTGAGGTGCCGACAGATATGGATATTGAAAAATGGAGCCAGTATTTGCGCGTACAATGCCCTCAGAATAATACTGTCCACCTGCTTTCGCCTGATAACATTGCTTCCGCAACATTAATTGAAACAGAGTTATCGAGCAACTAACAAAATATCTATATGGGTAATACTCTTCAGGCAACAGATACATCCCAGGATTTTTTTTACTTTATGGAGTACATTAACGATGAAAAATGAAGATTTCTTTTTTGGAAAGAAACCCTTTAATTTAAATGATTGGCGCGACTTGGCAAGTTCAGTCAGTCAAGACCACTTTACTGCACAGCTTAACCGTTATTTAAATGCGAATGATAATTTTCTTGAAATTATGGATGGTACGTCCCACCCTGACTTCTCTTCACTACTAGGTGCCATATCTCCAGCAGAGATTGGAAACATCAGAATATTTGCTAGGTCAGACCAAAACGATGCACTAAAAGCTACTTTAGCTTGCGATATTCTGTTAGTAAACGGAGTCGTTCGTGTAACACCACAATGGTGTGCATACAAAGAAATAAGATCTAGTGAAATCATTTCTTCTTTATTGGTTCCTATCCACGCACGCGCCTTACAAGACAAGACCTACGTGGTTAATTCTGATGGGACTATGGATAAATTGCTTCACGGCACTGATTTTGAGTCAGAACTTCAAAACATATTCAATCTGTCAAAATACCCCGGTAGCTATGATAGTAAATACATTAAACCACTAATGGTAGCTACAGATGTTGGCCGTGCTAACATTCCATTAGATGAAGTGCTAAGCATTTACTTTAAAGCTATGAATCCAACAAGCTAATATACAAAGCCACCTGCGAAAAAATCACACCATGCTGGTGGCTTACTCATTCCCACATCACTGGCTATCGATTCAAATCAGATTTGAATGAAAATGTATTCAATTCTTCCCACAAAATTGTGCTTTCATAATTTCTTGTCACATTAAGCATGTATTTAAATCCACTTGCATCTTGGGAGAGATAACATGCAAAAACACATATCTAAACCTTCAGTAATGGCGAGATTCGGTATTGAAAAGTGCAACTATTCTGAGTACGGGCACATCAATGTGAATTTTAACATTGTAGAAACGGCTGATTATCAATCGGCGCCTAAATTTGCACACTATGACTTTGATTTGCCCAAAACGTTGCATGGTATCTCAGGGTTAACGATTCAGTCTCAGACGAGCGCAGAGGCCCTAATTAATGGTGGTAACCAACAAATCTATGGGTACCAACTCCACTTGAGTACAAATCAACCAGCATTAGACCAGGATTTATTTTCATCAATCAAAGCTGGGCAGCGTTTTAAGAAAAAACTTGATGCATTGGTTGAAAGAGAAGGCTACGCAAAGGACTTCGCGACATACCTTGGCTACATGATGCGAGTAATGAATGTGAAATACATTTCTTTCGAAAGCTATTCCGAAAAGCATCACAACCGCCGGTGGATGAACTATAAAATTAGTGAAGTGCCAGAATTAGTCGAAAAGTGTATTAGTGAACTAGCTGAGTATGCGAGTTGGAATATTTAGGTTAATAACGCAGCATATAAAATATTGGATAACACTAATGTACTAAATTTATAGCAGGGTGTGGACAATTGTCCACACCCTGCTATAATTATTTTGAATCTTTAAGGGAGGTGCGTATATAGCAAAACATAAAAACAAACACATTCAAGCCGCAATTCAGTATGCCATTGATAATGGATGGACTTTTGTAAAAGCGGGACGTTCGTCTCATGCATTTGGCAAACTGAGGTGTGGGAATGGCAGTCATCAAGGACACACAATGAGTGTGTGGTCTACTCCTGTAGATGATGAAAATCATGCAAGGCAGATCAAAAAGAAAGTAGACCAATGTAAGTAATGGAAAGGTGGCATTTGCCGCCTTTTATCAGAAACAGCAATAAAGGTAGAATTATGAACACCTACGAGTTTTCAGTCGTGCTAAGTGGTGTGAATGAAAACACACCAAATCTCGAAGACGCACTGTTTGAGGCAGGCTGCGGCGACGGATTAATTTGTTTCTATAATGACACTGTGTACATAGATTTCACGCGCACCTCCCCTAGTTATAAAGATGCGGTACTGTCTGCTATTAAAGACATTGAAAGCGCAGGATTAGGTGCAAGAGTCGTGTCTGTGGATGCAGGTGATTTGGTTGGCATTACGGAGATTGCTAGCCTGTCGGATATTTCAAAAAAGACTATTAGCGCATACAAAGATGGTGTGCGCGGTGCCGGACATTTCCCAAGCCCTATTTTAAGATTAAAAAATACCAGTCCACTATGGCGATGGAGCGATGTAGCTACTTGGCTCGCTGATAATGGAAAAATTGATATTGAGTTGGCACAAAATGCGCTAATCACAGAAGCTTTTAATAAAGCACTGGCTGACCGAGAGCCGCAGCCAGTAGTAAAAGAATTAGTAAATGAGCTATCTAGCTCGCTTGCTATGTAAACCACCCCTTAAAGATTCAGTAAACGAAAAGGCATCCGCAAGGGTGCCTTTTTATTTTCAAGCAAGCTGCAGCCAGGCTCACTCCGCTATCGCGAATTGACCTGACAGTAACTTACCACTTTAAAACATGCTGGTGGTAAACAACGACTTCAATCTTTTACCATTTCGCTCTGTTAGTTCTATTAAACCTTACCACTCGAACCCAAACCCATCAGTTCTATTTACCATAAATAAAAACGTTATTCTTAAATGGATTTAAGGCCACACGTGACGTTTCCCTCCAAATTGCCGAATGCATTGCTTCACCTACGTTATCTTCAAGTTAATCGAGCAGGGGGCATCATGGCCACAAGCAAAAAACAGAAGACAGTTTTCGATTTCATGCAGGAAGCATCATTCGATTTGAGCGCAGGTATTCAGTTTGAAACCCAAGAAGCATTTATCGCATGGGCAACAGAAAACTTTGATGAGATTGCTACAGAAGCGCTTATAAACTTCTCACTCGTTTCACAAAAGCGTTCGACCAAGATAAATCGCGTTGGACTCACTGTACCTCGCTTTTATGAACCAAGCCCTAGAAAGCTTCACGAATTAGTAAGCAAGCTCACACCAAGAGTTGCGCTTCCACAGTTGTAATGGCTCTCCCGCCACTTCGCCGGCCTTCGGGCTGGCTTTTTATTCTCACTTAAGGATGTATACATGAATACACAATTACAAGAACAGCAAAGCCAGCTATTCAAAGAGTTTGGTGTTTTCTTTGCGTTTGGAGATAAGCAGTTTAAAGAACAGCGTCAAGAAGGCGTCGATTACTGTACGGTGCTGAGTGCTGGTGATTGCGTTCCCGTACAACATGCTAGCGAGTTTGCTAAGCGTCTTTCAGCTTTACACAAAGAAGCAAGAGATAAGGCGCTAAGAGAGAAAGGGATTGATCGTATTATTGAAGAGGAGCTAGTAAATCAAGAAACTTTCTATACGGGCGATATCGCTCCAGTAGTAGAAGCGCTTGCATACTATGAAGTCACGGAGAAACAGGTAACACAGGTTTATAGAAGTGTTTTCCACAAATACGACAATTGGTGATAACAGCCAACCCAGCAATAGATAATTAAACGAGCCCCGCAATATTGCGGGGTTTTTTCATGGTTAAAAACTATCAAATATACTTTAAGTCAGGTTTTTGTTTGCTCGCGTACAAATAAGGAATCTACACTATTCTCTGTAAGTTGTAACAAGTCAGCAATATGGAACATTAAAGCCTCAACCTCACAACGGAGAGTGACATGAGCAAGTTCACAGCGACAATAAATGGTTTCCCCCTTACCCCAATGTCTTTAAGCAAAGACGGCAAGTTAATACCCTGTGCAGACTTCAAGAGCGCTAAGCAAAGCACATTGAAGATTATGGAGATTAGTGGGTGTTGTCTGGGGCTAGTGTTTTCAGATAAGCAAAATGCAAGGTTAAGATTGCCTAGTAAGAAAGTCATTTTTCGATTATTCAGAGCCCCTAGATAGGGGCTTTTCATTATTCCCGCCAAATTGCCCTTCACTATATTCCTGAGACATTACTCCTATCATATAAAGGAGATAAAAATGTCAGACACAATCGCTGTAACAGAAACGACAGGTAAAATTACGTGCCGGTGGGCATGGGTTAATGTGAACCTTGAAAAGCCAATCAGAGCGCTACTCAGTACGAAAGAAAATACGTGGGGTGGCTTCCAGGTTCCTTACTTTTTTGAAACGCATCATAAGCTACTTATAAAGCATTATCTAACAGAGGATTATGAAGTAACGCGCAGCGAGAATGGGTATACCATCAAGCACTTCGACTACCCGAGTGAAATCCCCACAGTTGTGCGTAACATGCTGGTGGAGGATGATTTTGGCGTAGAGCGCAACGTGAATACTTTTGTTGATGGCTTATGCTGGGAAGAATTAACGGACGCGCAGGTCATAGCGATAGAGTATCTTCGCAATATCACCACCCTCACCGATGATAAAACGCTAGAGCTGCTAGAGGCCAAAAGAAAAGTCTCTGAAAGCTGGTGCTTGTCTTTGCCCCTTCAATACATTAGTTCCCAAAAGGTGAATGTTGCGCTTCACAAAGCTTACCTTTACGCCTTTCCTACCTTCAAAGAGATGGAACAACACATTTGTGCTGAAGCTTTAGCTTATGCCTACGAACTTGGCTATACAGCCCTGTTAGATAAATGATAGAGGTGCTTGCATACTTTCTGCATAACTGAATATTTGTTAGAAAATGCACGGGGATATACTTTTAATTTTGAATAAATGGCGGGTACTTATGCAACCCGCTATTTTTTGTTAATCGTTTATTTAGCTGAATAATTTCAAATCTAATTCATTTATTCGTTTTATCTAATAGGTTTTCAAGTGCTGTAGAGTTATAATTAACAGTGCCACAAAGGCTTAATTCATTAAAAGGTACAATAATGTTTAATAATAAAGTTACCAAAGTAAGTTCGACGCAAGACGCAGCTATGCTGATTGTTTTTTTATGTACGTGTGCTACCGCGATAGGTGCGGTGTTCTGGTTTGCTGTAGAGCAATCATTAGGCGGGTGGGGGAGTGCTTTCCTACAAGCCTTCAGCTTTACTTTGACGTTATTTGTAATGTTGAAGTTAGGGAGCTGGAATAAAAGCAAAGGTTACATGAAAGAAAAGCTAGTACGGCATGCTGTTAAGCTTATAAGAGTGATATAGCTTATTAGGCGAAGCCCACCAGCAACGGTGGGCTTTTTTAATTGGATGTAAGGCGTTAGCAAAGCCACATCTTGGTTTCATGCACTCGCACATCGTAGTCAATTGTTAGAGTCTCATAAGACATGCCAAAGGTCTTGTTAACGAACTTTACTATCCCGTCTTTAGTGTAGAGAAAGGTATTGTTTTCAATATCTCGTAACACACGCTCGTTATATTCAGCATCGCTATTTTCATGAGTGGCATGCATTACTACGCCATGGAACTCAAACGGCGAATTTTGCACACTTTGTGTCGCATACTTACCTTTGTAGGCGGCCATGATTTCTAAGTAAATAACGCCATGAGTTGGCGATTTTAAACGGGTTCGCATTCTACAGCTCATACCATTGGCTTCTTCAGTTTCAGATCCGACACCTTCAAAGATTAAATTAGGGTTTGCAGGCGCGGTGGTGAAAGCTGTTGTTGTGTTGTTGGTAAGTGCAGTCATATGGTTTCCTTATTCTAAATAGAGGAGAGAGCGGCAATTAAGCCGCTTTAGAAAGAGTTTTATCTTTCTCGTCGTAGAAAGATTTGGCTTTATTGATATCTGTGAATGGCTTTTCCATATTCTTAGAATGAATGCCTCGTTCGTCGCCTTGCACTTTTACAATGTAGGCGCCATTCCAATTTTCTATAAGCGTTAGCTCACATTTAAAGTCGCCAGTAGCAGGGAAGTTAAAGGCTTTGGAGCGAAGTGTTGTCATCTGAATTCCTTGTTTGTTGATTTAAGGAAAATGTACCCAGGTGCGCCGGTTAAGCAATTGAGCAGGAAAGGCAGGCAAATGAACTTGTTAAGTAGTCTTATTCTTCCGGCTGGTGGTTTACCTTTAAATTGACGGAATCGCTGGTGGTGTCACGTTACACCTATGAACAAAACAGCGGAGTAATAACATGTTCGGATTTATGGAATGCAAGGTTAACAACCCAGAGTTAGCCAAAACTAGATACACCACTCACGCATATGTATATGCAAAGCGCGACGATTTCAAAGTCGGAGCGTTAATTGAAGTCCCATCGGGTATGGGTGGGTTATTTACTACTAAAGTGGTGAAGATTGAGAGTGGCGTTGCAACGTGTATAAAGCCTTACTGTAGAGACCATGGGAAGCAAGAGTTTGAAGTATTCATCAACCCACCACTTATCTCCGTAGAAGAGATTTTAAGTCTTGCTAACGTGATATACGAAGTTGAGCGTAGGCAGGCTATAAAGAGTGATGAATTTGAGCTATTAGAGCGTGCGCGAGTCAATGGTTTAATTGCACGTTTCAACAGTTGGTCGTGGACAGAGGCTGGCGTTGAAGTTTTTAGAAAAGCAAAAGAGCTCTATCAATAGTTCACCATCCTGGGTTTGCTCAAGCAAGCCCAGTTCCCATCACAAATGAGGGCACCCCCTTTCGCTATCGCTGGTGGGGATGCCTTAAAACCATTCAAAAACTCATTTTTAAAAACTCTGATAAATCTGAAATGAAATTTATAAATGGTAAAGAGGCCAGCGCGCCCGTCAGGTGTACCGTGTACCCTCTTTCTCCACTAATTGTCATGTTAGCTCTATGTGACACATTTTAGTTGTCCCAAACAAACGGAGAGTCACATGACCATCATTAATCGAAACCAACTTAAAGCAGCCTTTCAACCTGAGCAGGCGGAGCGTGCCTTGCTGACTCTTGTTGTCGATAAGTCACTTCAGAAGTTCGGTTTGAACTTCCCAGTAGTGAGCATGCCTTTTGTTCGTGAAGAGGTAGCGACAACAAAAGGTTCTTTCACAGCCCTTTCTAACGTCTGTTATACGCTTGATTCTGACGAGGCAACTTTTGCATCTATCGAAAAGCTTCTAATTGAGGTCGGTATCAGCCACAACGTAGTGAGTGTTGAGGTTATTGGTGGCAATGTTGATGAAACCTTTTATCAAGTGAAATTAAACATTGAAGCAATGGAGGTGGCCGCCTAGTGCGGTCACGAGGTGGCAGTATGACAAATCCCAAAAAAAGTAAATTAACCAGTCTCATCATTTACGAAAGCATGGTGCAAATGGGCATCATTGTCGATGGAGAAATAAGAGCTAACGGTAAATCTAAATCTGGGGCGGGTATGGATTTATGCTTAGAGCGTTCAAGTGATCTAGATAACTTTAATGAGTCAGGAACTCAGGCGTTCAGTTTAGCGCACTACTCCACAGCGGGAGGGGACGCAATTTGTGAGCTCGATATGATTTTCTTTTACCATACCGGCAAAGAAAAAGTAGAAGCATACAGTTACCAAACATCAGTACCACCTGTATTCGAAGTTGTATATCCAAAGCCAGGTGAGCACATCAGCTCAAACTACAGGGAGCTAAACGCATTTGCAAAGCAATGGATGGAAAATCTACTTGAGCAAGGACATTCCAGTTCGTGGGTAGATAGTACTTTTAATTCCGCAGAGCCAAGCGTTCCCTTTGAATTACAAAAAAGAGTCAGCTTCGCACAAATGGTGGAGCTAGAGGTAATCAACACACTAACTACTGCTCTACTAGGCTCAACAGTTCTTTCTATTAACCATGCCTCTAACTCCATAGTGTTAGACCTTGATGAAGCCAGACACTTAGAAGAAGAAGGCGCGTCTATCTTGCCAGTGGAAGATATGACCCAAAGCTTGATCAGCGCGGGGTACAAAAAAGAGGACATCGAAACCATAACTCACTTCGAACTATACGCATCGTAATTTGTTGAGTAGCGCCCTCTTCTGGGGGCGCATATTTGTTCAATTCATTCTAAGGAGTTCGATTATGAGCTTGCTAGTTACAAACTATTTCAAAAGCCAGTTAACTTCGCTGCGTTACCCTGCAGACGAAATCCAATACAGCCTAAACTATTGTCAGGGTGATGGTATGCGTTTTACAGGGCAGCTATATGCCGAAGATATAATTGGAGTTGCCGATCGCCTCACTAATGGAACAAAAAAGGCCGCTATCAAACGCGCTGTAGATAAAGGTGCAAGTATAGAAATTAAATCTAATGACCACCAGTACGTTCATTACAATACAATGTATGTTGTTTGCGATGATTACGTTTGTGAAGACCTAACCGACTTTGAATCACAGTCACTGCACGAATTTGTGGAGCTAGTAGAGGAAGATATTAAAACTGTATCGCGTAAGCTGGAGGGGGAAGGGTACAAACTAATCGAAGCTGGTGGTGAAGTATTTGCTCTCTCAGGCAAAGAGCGCACTTATAAAACAGCAAGGTTCTCAGTAACCATTAAAGAGGTTGGGGCAGACCCTTTCGACCTTGAAATGATATGTGAAGACACTTACGAAAAAGTGTGGAGTCAGTTCGTTAGTGGTGAAGCAAGATATGCATGCTTTGAAGTAACCGTTACAACCAATAGCGATAATATCGAAATATCGAGCGTCCGTAGTCCTCTGTTTATTATTCCAAATAATATTACCAGCGGCAAAGTAGTGTCAGACAAACGGGCGTTTTGCTCAGAGGCAATTCAAGAGGCCAGGAATTGGATTAAAGGACACAGGCTGGCAGCATAATGGTATTTCACTAGAGGGTTATCACCCCCTCTAGTGCAGGTGGATATTATTTGTTGAAGAGAATAAACATTATGATAGCGCACACTATCAAGACCCAATAGGCGCGTCTGGCATTTTTTAAGTGCTTGTCTCTTTGCTTAGAGGCTTCCTTTAGTTTTCGATTAGCTTCATTTAGCTCAGTCTTGTGCTGATTGTGTCTATCGATAAATAAGCCCAAGAGGTCTTTATCTTCTAGTATGTAATAATCAGAAACAGGCTTCGATACTTTTAATTTATCTATACTAGATGCAAATACATTTCCATCGCCCGTCGCTTTGTCACTATATGACACATCAAAGCCGCCACTAGTATAAAATTTCTCGCGCCTCTTAAAGTTTTCTTCATTACCATCCCGAGGGGATAGCCACGCACTTTTGATCGGCATACCCTTAAACTGAACTTTTGCTTGCTCAACAACACGGTCTCTCAAAAATGTTCCTATACCTAACCCTTTCTGATTAAAAATTGTGTCAGTAGGTAAACACAGTTCGTGGCCGGATGTGGACACGGCCAGAGACCATTTATCTACAGAGCCATCCTGTACAGGTAAGCCGTGTTCCATAATCAATTTAACTGAACACTGTACTTTTCTATTTGACCCATATTCAGTGACTCTAAAAACTCGCTCAAAAGTTTCTGGTTTGCCAGATTCGTAGGTACCGGCTATCCAAAGGTAATTCTTAATTCGCATACTACTCTCATATTAGACTTTAAGGGTTAAGGTACGGGCTATAGCAAGACAGTCAAATCAAACTGATTATTAACTAGCTTTACCCGAACGGCGAAGTAACATTTCACCAGAGTCGTATGATTCGACAAAAAGAACATTATGCTTACGGTCTCCTTAAATCTAATTGAGGATACCTTATGAATATCAAACAAGCCGCTCACTTTTCGCTTATCACTCTTTCACATCAAATCAAGCTTGCAGGTGGAGCATTCAACTCGAAGACGAAAGCCGTCCCTATCCAAGACACATTTCAAACCCTATATATATTTGAAACAGACAATGGAATGAAAGGCTTGCTCAGCAGGGATGAGTTCTCAGTAGTCACTTTCAATGCGGGTGGCTTGTTTAATGTCAGTTACTTAAACGAGAGTGGGGAGTATACATTGCGTCAAATTGCTATAAGCGACGATGGAAAAAAGAACTTTATGAATCCAACATTTCTAACTTCCGATTTTGACGAGCTTGAAAGTGTTCTTAAAGAAAAATTTCCTTCTATAGTTTTTCGGTATCTGCCAAACCCTGTTGAAAAGATTTTTTCTGACGGTGACTCAGTGAATAAATATACCAATTGATTTTGTGATAGTGATACCAGAACTCCTATCTGTAGTGGAGGCTATGTTGCAATCGAGATGGGAGGTGCTTATCTAAGTGTTAATTGTAACGAATGTGTTTGCACTTGGATGGGGGGTATCAGCTAGTGACTAGTAGAGTCGTTGGTGAGGGTGGGTAAATTGCTCACTAATTAAATAAAAAGTATCATTGGGGTAAATACAAATATGGTGCTCAAACATGCAGGCAGATTACAAATTACTTGTAGAATATAAGAAGATGGTTGAACAGGTATCTTCTGTATATGGCGAAAGAACAAAAGATTCGATGCATTCATTTATAGATACTACCCTTGTTGGTGAAACCAAGAAGTGGAAAAAAATATCTATAGGTTTTGTGGTAGCTGGAATCTTATTATCACCTCTTTTGTTAGGAATACCACTGATTTTAGGTGGTTTAGTTTTGTACTATTTGGTTACGAAGAAAATGGAACGAAGAATCGAGCAGGTCAGAGAATTGGTTGATAATGATAAATCCCTCGCGTAGATTTTTGGCACGCATTATTTTATAACCCCAGCTCCTTCTAGATTGACACCCTCTTAATTCAATTCACTCTAACTTCAAGTATTTCATATTGGAGTTAGCAGTGAGCATTATCTTTAAAACTAAAAACGAAAATCATTATACCTTGAAACGTGATTCAGTAGGGCTGCCTTATTGGACTGCTGGTGGCTTATGTTTGCCTCATGACTACAAGCGCTCAATACCTTTGTTCGATGATTATTGTGACTCTGGAGAGTTGATTGAAAAAAACAGGGTCTGCGTTAGCTTCAATAATGGTGGGTGCGGAGATTACTGTATGGAGGTCTACCGAAAAACTGTTATTTCCGGAGAAGAAAGGAATTACATAGACTGGCAGCATGATGAAATTCTTGAGCCGCAACTTCTTCGAGATCTGCGTTGGCTTCTCAATAACCGAGAGCAATGTGTAACCAACTCAGAATATAGGCTGGTATCTCTTACAAAATCAGCATGGGGATTCTAGGTTTCCTCCTAACTTGTCGCCAAAGAACTCTAATGTACTTTCATATGAAGTACATTAGAAACGCTTGAGAGGGGCAATGTTAAGAATTAATGATGATTGCTTTTTCTGGAATGATGAAGATAGTGATCGAACTTCAGAAAGTAGGGCTGGTGGTTACCAGGTGCAAAACAATAACGGAGATTGTTTCCCACATTATAAACATATCGTTTTTGAGAATGAGGATGTAGCTAGGAGGTTACTTGTCACTGCAATGTGTGTAACGAAGCAAAGTGATTGGCGTAAAGTCTTCATTTCGAAAGAGCGTATTACCGATGATTACATGCTATTAATTGAGCTGTAGTTGCTAGTAACTATTTAGGAGAAATTGACGGTCTTCCGCTATCGCTACTAGACCATCAATAACTATTTAAGTGCTATATACTTTATAAAATAATTTTCAGCACTCTTTCAGTGCTAATGAATAATACCTGAACTTATAGGTACTAATCACAGCTCTTCTATAATAGAAAGATTTTTTCTATCACCACACCTTTACTCCCTACGTTACTGGACGTCCGGGAACACTCTCAGAAAGAGCGTCCGGGAACACTTATTCTATAGTACTTAGTTTTTATGCTCGCTTGCTTTACTCCCCCCGTTACTGGACGTCCGGGAACACCCTTTTATAGACATTCAACTTTCAACGGATTGTGCATTTACAATCGATATTTCATTCTGGCTATCACTTTTTAACAAGTGAGCTGTCTACTCCCCCCGTTACTGGACGTCCGGGAACGCTTATTTTTGTTCAGTGTTTAATGAATATCTCAGAAATTAAGGAAGAAATAACGTGGGTTATTATCCGGTACGTAATTCATTACATTGGCCTGAGTGTTTTGAAGCGAAGTGGATTACAGCGCAATACTGGATACTGCTCTAGAACTACTACAAGAACCCAGATATTCACCAAATATTCGTCCTTTTGCTCCATACGACAAAATTTATGCCGCATGGGGTTCTAATGGAGAGCTTCAGTATTAGATAAGCCTGCAAATACCCTTTATGGCATTTTTTTTGACGTCTGGGGGCTTTATCTGCTCAGGAAGGCATGAGCGGGAAAAGTGAGTCCCCATATGTATTTTTTTATGTTTTTTGGGGGATTTCCTTCAAATTTTGAGATTGAAAATACTTCGCTACTATCAAAGGTGAATATAGGAGTATTTTATGAAAAAGAATTTAAACAATGTCATTCCACATATACCAACTAAGCTTGCTCTTTCAAATGAAGAAGTTGACCATTTTGAAACTGCTTTTAAAAAGTTGGCAAGGAATCAAAATCTAACCCCAGTTCAAAAAAAAATGAAATCCCTCAAAATAGGCGCAAACGCGAAAAGAATATATCAGCAAGTTTTGATAGCAAATGGTGTCAGATTTGAAGTCTAGAACAAGGTATTCCGGTTATCGAGATGAGTCACATAGCCTTTTGATAATCATCATTCTGATAACCTTTACTGTTATGGCTTTCGCTAGCTTAACTTGGTTTTGCCTTAATTTTCTGCTCGAAGTTAGACACGCTACAGATTATGAAAAAATCCAAAGCATGCTGACAGGGTATAAAATTGCAGGCGGCATAATGACACTGTTCTGGGTCAACCTATATATAACTCGCAAGTTCAAAAATAGTAGCTCATATACATTGTTTTTTGATATGCCAGCTTTGGTGTTTCTACTTTTTGGGGCTGGGTACTTCGCTGTCTGGATTACGCAGTATATTGCTGAAGAAGCGGTCCCCGATGATTGGAAAGCCTGTTCAAGATTAGCCAGTTTGATTACGAGCGGACATGGTTACAAGCAGCACGCAGACTTTTTACTGTTTAATGAACAAATACCAATTGAATTTAAACACTACTACAAAGCGTTTATTCCTCTGGAGATGTGCGTCTTTAACCAATACAGAGCTATTATTGAATCAACGTCTGATCTGTCCGTCTTTGATGCTTTGTCAGAATTAAGCTCTTTCACTCAAGTTGAGGGGGGGCTTGATTTTGCTCAAGTGTACCCATTACATCAATTGGTTTTATCATCCTCAGCTGAATTGGAAGAAAGGTTATATGAAGCTTACATTAAGCTTAAAAAGCTGAATTCAAGGAAGAGGAGAGTAGTGGCAAGTCGACTATACAAGTCTATTTATAGAGAGGTAGGTGTTCATGATATTGCAGCTATATCCTCTGAAATACTTATAAAGGAAGTCCAAAGCCACAATGAGATTTCAAGCACAGAGCTCTTTTTCAAATTCACAAGACAGAGGCTGAATGGGCTAGACTATTCCAGTTTCGACAATATTGAAAAAGATGCACTAGCTAAAGCGATAGTCTACTCAAAGGGTGACCTGAGGAATTTTTATAGAGAACTGCAAGGGGCTGAAACTTCCGCTCTACCGCTAATTGAAGTTGTTGGTGTGGGTTCGGCAGGGTCAGCATTTTCTAATGCAATGTTTATAAAGATGGTTTCGCCATTATTTGTATTAGTTCTTTGGTTAAATTTTACATGGATATTAATTAAGAGCTCGTTCATTTATATGTCACTTTTTCTTAGGTTGATAGAAAGTAGATATAAAATGACAATAGAAAACTCAAAGAAATAGTATTCATTTTGTTGTAAATCCCTTTTCAACAAATCGAAGCTTTGCCAGTAGATGCCTTCCAAAAGCTAGTACTTTAGCGACAGCTATGAGCGTATAGCGGACCTTGACAACAGCAAATGCGCTGATCCGCTTCAGACAAAAAGCGGACCTTCAGCGCCCACGTAATGGGCTGGTATGAAACGCCAACGAAAACCCAGTCCCATCTGACGCGCTTTTTAAATTTCTGTGGTGGATATAAAAGCCACTACCAATTCCAACACTATTCCTATTACGCACTAATTCTCTCTTGGTAGGCTCGTGATTCTGACATAGCGAATATTAAGGTAATCCCAACCATCTTCAATCAACTCACGAAATGTGTGTAGATAATCGCCAGCTAAATCATGACCGCCAAAATGTTGGTGAGGTGTTTCTAGGTCTAATGCAGCTCCATCTGGGACTAGGTGGAAAAATTCGCGTCTAGGGTTTACTCGGTGCCCTCTCATAATTTCATGAGCTGCTTCTTCTGCCAACTTCATATTTGGTACATGCCACAAATACTTAAAGTACATGGGCATCGCCGTACCTGATGAGTGTAATTGTTTAACCCTTCTGGCAGGGTTGACTGAAAGCCCTATCTTAATTTCATTCGGGTTTGTTTCATTAACAAGAATGTAAATATACCCTGGTCCGCTAGGTGACTGGCCAGCCATTGAGTAAAATCTCTATATTAAGTGTTCTTGAAAAAATGGAGTTTCAGGTATGCCCTCACTGCTCCTGATTGAAATTTTACAGCTTATTACTGCGACTTCATATTAACACTCGTTTCCTTTGAAAAACCATATTTTGTGGTTCCAGGGGAAAAGACAAATGTCTGCTTTACATACTCTTCTGCCATTTAATTGCAAATATTTGAACGACTGCTTTTGGCCTTAAGTGACTGTCAGATTTGATTGATTCCTGTTATTCGAATCTGACAGAACAAGTTAAGACTGATTAATATCAAGATTAATATCAAGACCGTTGAAGCTACGCTAACCGCTGTTCGTGTGACCTGGTTTAAGGAAGGGTTCATTTCATTCGGTTAAGTCATTGAAGTTAGCGATTTAATCTAGTTTTGGGTTGGCTGAAGGTTCTTATTAACTTTTTTATCAAACAGAAGTTTTACCTTACCTACATCAATTGGGTTTGCTTTAACAAGGCCAGCCCCTCCCCTTCCAAATCTTCCTTTTCCATAGTGTTCACTTGCGGTCAAATCGTTGCCATGACCAACAATTGCTGCAATGTGGGAAAGGGAGGTTTTGGCGGATTTTAGATTTGCTATACACTGATGACGATAAGTATAGAGGGAGATCTTTTTGTGTTTATCTGAAAACAAACGATTCACAAGCCTAGAAAAAGCTTTTCTGAGTACTTCATAGTAATCTTCAAAGCTAACCGAATCATTCTCTGTTGTCCTGGCTTTATTGACATGAAGTAAAGCTAAACGAATAGCGAGAATATTTCTTTGACTTAGTTCACTGAGGTCTACATACCTAAACTCTCCAAATGAACGTCCATTCGTATTTTTTGCGTTTCGGATTTTAAGGGTGGGGTAATTTCCGGAGTAATGTTCAAGGTGATCCTGTATTTCAGAATTTAACTCTTGCTGGTTAATATAAAGCTTGGCTGCTTTCATCTCTATAGGTCGTAAACCTGTGGTTAGTATTAACTCGGTTATAGGCAATAACTGTAACCCCCAAAAATCTCCAGCATCATGTAGAGACTCAAGTTCTTGTCTAATTGTATCCTCTTCTTTTTTAGTGAGGTGTTTCTTTTTACATGCACTTGTTCTATGTGGCTTTTTAAGAGTTCCCTCACTTGTAATTGCCAATAGAGAAGCTGCTAAATCTTGAATATTATTTTTTTCTAAATACCAGACTAGTGCTGCTTTTTTCTTACGCCATGTTGAGGTTGATATTTGTTCCTTCTCTATCAAGAGTTGTTCAACTAGTTTTTTAAAGTAATTTTCATCATTCGCTTCTAGACCACACCTCTTAGAAAGTGTGGCCACTCTCGACTGGTAATCCAGAATTGTTGAATCCGTCTTAGTTCTATGTTTGTTCATGCTAAACCTCAGTTTGAAGCATTCACTCTACTTTTTATAAATTTTGTATAAATCAGAAATGTTAAATAAGTCGGATAATTGGTTTCTACTCACTGAAACACTTTGTATCGTTTCACGAAAATCGGTTTTCACGGTCCCCATTTGACGATTTTTTTGCTCTTTGAAGACGATGAAATGAGCCTCAAATGGGAAACAGCAACCTCCTCATCCCCGATTCGCCTTTTTTTGTGTCGTTTGGGGGACTTGGTGAGGGTTGTTGTGAGAGGTGGCTTTCGCTCGAGTCCCCCATATCACCGCATTTTTGCCATTTGGGGTATTTGTCTTGTTTTATCAAAGTGAACAGTTAGAGGTATCAATGAAAAGAGGTTTTTGTATTTTAGCTTGTCTTTCAGCTATAAGCGGGTGTAGCTCCACCAGCGAACAGTATTTATCGGTGGAAAGAATGAGCCCAGTTGAAGAGCGAATTTCTGCATTAGCAGAAGTGATGGTTGAAAGGGCCAATAGAGTTGAGCAGCTGAAAAAAGCCCAGTACTTAAACTTAACCGGCAATAGTTTCCAGACTTCTGAAATTGATTACCTACCAATTCTTAATCAGCATAAAAACTTGGGAAAAAATTATATTGGAAACTTGGAGCCTTTCATAAAAAGACTATCAGTAGTAGCTGGTATGGAGGCTCCAAGATTTATCGGACCAAAACCCTCAATAGATATAACACTCAATATAGATACGGACTATAAAACAGTTTATTCGATGTTAGAACAGGCTGGAACATTGGCAGGCTCTAGAGCTGATGTTGTTTACAAAGCAGCCGAGAACTTAATAGAAGTGAAGTACCCAACTAGATGAAAGCTCAAATATTAACCCTGCTTTCACTTGTTATTGTTGCAAACTTTTCGGTAGGTGCTGAAGAGCTAAAACTCCCTTTAGAGTTCAATGAAATCCGTGATTCTGAAGACAATAAAGCTATGTTGAATGTCCTCACAGAGTCTGGCATTAACAATCCTAAAAGGGACGACTCTAAAGTTGGTGAAGATGCTCGAATTAAAAAGGTAGGAGAAGCTGCTTTCAAATGGGGTATCAAAGAAGGCCAATACCATTACCAGATACAGTACAGCAAGGAACTCGAAAAATACGATTCTAAATTAAGTCAATTTGCTAATTTCAGCCAATTCATTGTCGATGGAAGGCTTTTATTACCAAAAGTTTCTCTTGCAGAAAGACTATTCGAAAAAGTAGCAAATACTAAAGTTCGAGAAGTCGGGTTTTCCATAACCATAGAACAACCAGCCAAGTTGGTAAGTGCTCCACCTACTTGGAGGGATTATCTCAACTTTCATATAGATAAACCTCTTAAACCATCAGCAGTTTTTCTTCCACGATCTCCACAAGAAGACCTTGTTTTCAATTATGAATTTAAACGTGGGTGGGAGTTAGGCCGTTCTCAAGCTGAAGTGATTTTAGAGGAAGGCTTTAGCCGCCTAATAGTTGATTTAGAAAATCACTACAATTTCATTGAGTCTGAAATTTCAAATGTACTGAGAATGCCCACATTAAGAACCACTGAAATGGGGGTAGTGGTTAGCGCAGATGGAAGAACTTTATACGGTGATGATGTCATTTTCACGATTGATCAAAAGACTACTTTTAAATCTCTGGAAAATTGGACACCTATCTTTGTATCGGAGGAAGAGTGATTCAGGTTCCAAAAAGAATCGACGGCGAATTCGTTGAGAAACTACTTGAGTGGGCAAGTAATAATAAAGTTAATGATGTTGTTATTGAATCGGATAGTCCCCTCTGGGTTAAACGACTCGGTGTAATGGAGCAACTATCAGAGAGAAATATATCACAAGCTGAGGTGAGGGAGGTTCTACAGAGCTTTTACCAGCAAAGTGGACCGGACACATTGGTCACCGGTGAATATATAAAGTTTCCATTCGAAGTACTTGCTAAAGACGAGACTTCTTATAGGTACCGAGTTACAGCAACCGGTGTTCAAGGGGAACGTAATGATCGGGGGATTGAGATAATATTTAGGCCATTTCCCGATGAAGCACCTACTCCAGCACAGCTGTCTTTGCCAAAGGATTTTGTACAGGCATTCAATTCTAGCTATGGGGTTATTTATGTTACCGGGCCTACGGGATCAGGAAAGTCCACAAGCTTTGCTTCAGTACTTACAGAGCGTATTAAGAACAAGTCAGAGCGGATAGTCACTTTTGAAGATCCTATCGAGTTTGATTTAAAGAAAATTAAAGATAGAAAAGCCAATGTAGTGCAGTCCGAAGTGCCATTCCACCTCTCAACTTACGAAAAAGCAACCCATAACTTATTAAGAAGATCGCCTGACATAGTCTTTTTCTCGGAAGTAAGAGGTACCGAAGTTGGACGGGAATTACTACGTATAGCTAACTCCGGACACCTTGTTGGTACCACTTTACATGCAAATAGTTGTGAGATGACCCTGCCAAGATTCGTCGATATGTTCAAGCATGACGAAAAAGCGAAAGTTACTGCTGATCTTGTTGAGACAACTGTGGGGATTTTGAATCAAAGGCTAGTTAAGACGCCAGATGGAAAAGACAGAGTCGGGGTTTTTTCCTTCCTCATTTTCGATGAATTAATCCGAGAGAAAATCTATTCAGAAGTCAGTTCTGACTACTCAAAGCTTAAGAGTGTAATGTCAAAGATGGTATCAAAAATGGGGTTACCTTTTATTGAAGATTTGAGAGATAAGTTTAGGACAGGTCTCATCGAGATTAATTCATTTGAAAAGCTGACAAGACAATTTGGAGATGAAAGAGATATTCAAGAGATAAGGAATCAGGCCAAGTCTCATTTTGAAAGAGGGTTCATTTCAGAGGATGAAATGAAAGTCTATAGGAATAAATAATGTCTGAGAAAGTGCAAATCACTACAAATGTGGCGAGAGAAAATAGGCTATGGCGAGCAGGGAAGCGAGCGAAACTAAATTTAGTAGCTGTCCAAGTGGATGCCTTGTCTATTGTACCTTTCCCGCTTTTATATTTTATCAAGTCTAAATGGTATCTACTGGCCTGTTTAACATGGGTATTAGTGATCGTAACAATCGATAAATTCAAAATGACTCCAATACAGGGGCTAAAAAGAGTCAGAGCTATTATTGCAGGAAAACAAAGATTTATAACCAGGTATTCAAATCGTCAAAGGAGATTTACAAATGGTAATTAAAGAACTTAAAAATGCACCAACACCTATGCCTGAAGAGGATGGCACCTATAGAGTCTTCGTCGATAATGGGTACGCTCAAAACAAAATTGCCTATTGGGCTGAAGTAGATGGTACTAGGCAGCTCGTTAATTTTTTACTTCCAAGTAGAGCCCAAATGGGCCGAGTGAATGTTGATGTTCACGGAAGGGCATCTGGAGTTTATACGGTAAATGGATCTGACTACACCGTTGGTGAGGATGTTAGAGACCCAGAAACTATACGTAGCAAACAATATGCGCATAGCGAAATTAACTGTGCGTTGGTAATGCACACCTTGATAGCTGCTGGTTTTTCTGGCCTCAAAATTCGTTTGGGTACAGGTTTGCCTTTTGATCATTATTTTAAAAACAGAGAGGTAGACAAAGCATTTATCAAGAAAATAACAGAAAGTCTTGGCAGTGAGTGTATATCAGCATCAGGGGCGGAAATGCCGATTATTGTGTCTCACAGGGTTTATCCTGAATCAACGGCAGCGGCGGTTGCCTTCTCACTTGATATTGATTCAGGGGACTTTAAAACATTTGAGAATGGTTTGGTCGTTATCGACATGGGCGGGGGCACAACTGATATAACGGTCATTAATAGCGACTTCACAATTAATATTGACGAAAGTGGCTCTAGACAACTGGGTGTTATCGATATAAGAACGAAATTATCGTCCTTGATAACCGACAAATTTGAAGTTTCAGGTATCACTGATAGCCAATTAGACAGAGCATTACGAACGGGTTCTATAAAAATTTATGGTCAAGATGAAGGTATTTCTGATCTTCGTGAGCGAGCCAAGACTGAGACAGTTAAAAAGTTGGGTACCTTCATAAATGAAACCGTGGGTGAAGCAGCTTTCATTGATACCATTCTTTTTGTAGGTGGTGGCGCCTCTATCTTAGAAGACTCATTTAAAAGTACTTTTAAGCAGGCACAGGTACCTGAAAATCCTGAGTTTCAAAATGCGAATGGCGCTCTTTACTACATGACCCATATTGAGGAATAGGGGCGATAGCATCTTGTCTAAATTGAAAACCAGATTTATTTTCAAACTATACTCTTCGGACTTCGAAAACTCTGATCTCTTAAACGTCTTAGAGAGTTCGAATGCTGAAGAGTTGAGGTGTCTAGTATCGAAAGGTCATTGGCTTAATGAGCTTATTTCATCCATGCAGCCCAATGTTGAAAGCCTAGGGTTGGTACCGGAAATTAAGGGGGGGGAAGCGGTCAAAACCATGAACTTTTTATTAAGATTCTCAAAGAGTACAAACTCAAACGAAAAGTCTCGTGTGAATCAAATTTGGGAACAACTTAACGTTTTGAATACTCCCTTTGCAAGGCAATCCTACATCAGGAAGCTTGTTTTTTACGGCTATGCAATGGATACGATATTTTCTGACAAACAGAAGGGGCTATTTAATCAATTATTTACAAGGGGCCCAGTTGATAAGACTTCTGCACCTCCCGTAGATGTTCAACCATCGAAAGTAGAGCCTAAAACATTCAAAAGCGCAAAGGATATGATGAGGAGTTTAATGTGAAAAAATTTCTGGGCTTGGCAAGCATAATCGCCACGGGTTTTGTTCATTTTACAGCTGGTGCAGGTTTTTATATTGATATGCAGGGAGTTAAACCAAAGAAACAAGCTCAATCATTAGGTATGGAAGGTTACAACTTACTTACTGGAAAATACTATGGACTAGTACACGAGATTGGTTCAGGTATACCAATGACAATAAAAAGCTTTGGCGAAGACTCTACTCTAGCTGATGCACTCTTTTTCATCTTACCGAATGAGTGGTTCGCCTATGTCGATGAGCGTGTCGAAGAGCTTCCAAGAGTAACTTGGGACGCGAGTGTGGGTGAAGGACAGCCTTGGGTAGAAGTTCTGGCTCAAATGGGTAAAGAATTCGGGTTGAGGTTTACTCTTGATTGGGACCAGAAATTATTGCAAGTCCATACAATTCCTAATTTCACTAAACCTGATTTTAATGATCCAATTGTAATTACCGACTCAAAAAATGAGCGCCAATTGTTTATATATAAAAAAGAACCAAATTTATCAGGTTATTTGGTTAAAGATGGTGAATACATCCCTGTAAAAGTAACAAAGTAACTAAAGCGCCTGATTAAGGCGCTAAGTTGTTTTCATTACTTTTGGTTGGCGTAGCCATTCCTTTTCCTGACTCGCTTACTGTCTGTTGTAAAGATGAAAATTGAGTTTGACCACTATGAATAAATGATTGAGCCCCCATGCTGTCAGCCGGCGAGCCTAAAAGCCTGATAGCACGGTCATTGATTTCATTCATGATTGAAAATACCCTCTCTATAACACTCACTGATAAAGCTATAAGGGCACCAACCAACCCAAAAAATGACACTAGTCCAACAACTGTATTTCTTGTCATTCCTTCGGCGAAAGGTAACCAGAGTGTCAAAGTTAGCTTTCCCATCATTAAAAGAAATGGGTAAACGACAATAAAACTGATTACCAAAATTGGCATTCTGATGAATGATGCAAAAGCTAGCATATACCCTTGTGACGCCCTTGAGCCTATGAACCCTCGACCTTCAGTGAAGGCGTGGGCTAAGCCGTGGATCGGCGCTAGAACAAATTGCTCAACTACTGCGCTAAAAGCGCTGATTACCCCTCCAATCCAATGCATCAACGGAATCATTGGTAAATAAAATGCTAGATATAAACCCATGCTAAACAAAAATGCTACCAGTAACATTGTTCCTAAGACTGCATGTTTTAAAATTCCTTCTGCCAAACCCGATGCAATGGCTTTGCTAGTCGCCAAAAAACCACTGAAGATTGGTATTCCTCCTGCATCACTCTTACCTAGGTTGTCAAGAACTTCAATCGTGCTACTTAAAGCTAGAACCGTTGTAAGTAAAACCTCTCCAGTAACTATCATTTCATGGCCAAGTTCACTTAGTGAATATAGCAAGTCGTTACTCTCACCAACCAACTTAAGACTAGAGTTAATTAAAAAGTCCACCTGTCTATCTTTTTCTTTTATCAATAATGTTCCATCATCATTTTCTGATATTGCTACTCTTCCGCTTTTACCTCCTGTTACTTTCGAAGATGCATACCAAAGTTCTGCTAAGTCTGGGTGCGTCAAAATTGACTCGTCTAAACTTGCCTTTGATTGTATGCCCATCCCGGTTAGCATACTGTTGAATTCCTGCTTCCGTACAGAGTCGATCCACCAAGTGGCACCTAATGCAATCCAACCAAGTTCTCTTACACTGTAATTGTCCATGAAAGAGGGGACGGGCTGGAGATATGGGGGAATGTCTCGACCTGAGTTATTCAACTCGTTATTTTTCATCTCAGAGTATTCGTTGCGTATGCTTCGCACTTTATTTTCATATTCAATTGAAATTAAAGTTAGTTGGTCTCGGGTACTTGCAATTAATTGTTCTTTAGCAGGATCTTCGAGTTCGTCTACCAAGTAACTATTAATGAAGCTAACCGCTAGAATACCCACTTGCTCTCTTGTTTGAAGAAACGCATTAAAAGACGATTCAATAAACCACTCTTCCGGTACACCATCAATAGAGAATTTAAACTGGGGTAAATCAGCTCTGATTTCGTACTTCCCGCAGCTATCAATGTCATACGTGGTAAAGAAAGCATCGTTTCCTTGGGATACTGAAACTATTGTTTCACCTGTACGTTCGATATCCTTTATTAAGTGGGTTTTGATTAAATCCTCACCTTCAACAGCGTTCAGCCCTTCTTGGCATATAAATGTTTCAAATAACTGTGATATGAGCTTTTCGGACTGAATATTGGTTTGGGAGTTAAATTGACCACCAACGTTCATATTGTCGTATGCAATATTGGCCAATTTGTTCGCATTTTGAATGCTATACCCATTAATAAGTATGTGCCCATATTGGAAGAAGCAATAACCCGCAGATAAAGGCACAGTTGACAGAAGAGCGATGATTAATCTGACGGAAACGCCCGCTTGGTCCAGGTCTGACTGTTTGTTCTTACCGCTGTGAGTCGCCGAAAAGAACCAAGTAAACAAGTTCCAACCCACCAATAGCAATACAATTCCAAATAATGAACCACACCAAACAATCATCACTTTGCCTAACAGCGCGTCTGGTGAATCTGGAGCTTCTCCTCCTTGAATGATGTTTACTACATCTCCAAACATCCCCCTTAATATTTGAACCGACAAATCAGTCCTATTCTCTACAATAGGGTCGTCTGCCTGAGCTTCCTGCGCCATCAGCTTTCCTGCACTCATAGTCAGAAAGCACAAAGACAATAGTAAGGCTCGGGTTAGTTTTCTTATGCTCATAATTTTCCCGACTTATCTGGCTTTTGCGATTGTTAGCACCGCAACACATAAAGATAATTTCATTGTCTATTCAGCGCGGTAGGTTTCAAACCGCTTTTCCCACTTATTAAACATTTAGAGGATGTTATGCCGGCAGCCATAAGATTTGACTCACACTCGATTACTGAACACTGGAGTAACTTTCCGGAAATAAAAAGTCTGTTTGCAAGAATTTCTGATGTTGAAAAGTGGGTACTTGATTTCGATGCAGAAACAGCTCTAAAAATCGAAAATTGGGTAGAAGAAATAGATGATAAATTGGATGTAATAAAAACTAACCATCCGGCACTGCTAACTTTGCTGGCCTTTATGTCGGTATCCTCTTCTATGTATTTGCTTCAAAAGCTTGAAGAGAGGATTCCAGGCTTGATAAGTAATTTATCACTTTCAGCTTCAGATATGGCAGAGAACGAAAAGTATGGTAGGCAATCGAGAATTTTAATTGAGCGATTGGCTGCTGCTCACACCCAGGTATCCCTATCCCAACTCCTCAACAACAAGCGTCTTGCCCTAGTTTATGCAGCTATAGATAAAGTACAAAAGCGTAAAGGAAGCTCATTATGAAATTGCCACAGTATGGAAAATTATTGTTAGCGAGCATTGTTTTTTCCGAGATAGCTATTGCACAGGAAAGTGATGCCTTTGGTTGTGCAGATTCTGACACATCAATTGCCTGCTCTCAGAAAAATCAGGTGCAGGAAATTTGGACGGACATGAATAAATCATTTTCATATCTAACGGATGAACTAATTCAAAACCCATCATCGGCGATTGAGGCGGGTTGTTTAAATGACATTAATAAGGTCGATATAAATGCAATAGCAATAGACCCTAAATCGATTTACTCAGGGATATATGCCGCATTGAAGGACCAAATTCTAAATAAGGCATGTGATGCCATAAACGATAAAATTAACGAAGCAAGCTCTTATCTAGATCAAAGGCTGGAAGCTCCAATGGGTATTGGCTCGGTGGCTATTTCTTCTCGAGGAACTTCAGATGTACAAAGTTTTTCTGACATAGCATCTTCTCGCTCTAGACTCACAAACCGTGAGGCAACCTCTGAGGCTGTTCAAGAAGTGTTTGGTGAGTATCCCAAGATTAATCGCCGAGATTGGACTGACCAATCTGTCGAAGAAATAAAAATAGAGGCTAGAGGTGTTAATACAAGAAGTCAGCGTACAGAAGACCAAGAAAGACTGGATTCCCTGTTGGATCTCGACCGTTTATTTAAGTCAAATGTTGCAGAGGAAGAGGAGCAATCAAATGAAGAAAATAATTAAAGCCTTACCTTTATTCTTCATGTTTGCCGTGCCAGGTGCCAATGCCGGTTGCGATGCTTGTATACAAGCGTCTGTTGAGAGAGCCTCAGCGAGTATTAGCGCCTCTTTAAATTCATTGAAAACAACTGTTGACACAAATGTACAAGCTACAAACCAATTAAGAGCAACAGTAGATACATCAAATTCAACAATGGTTGGATTATTGAATGCGCAACAGCAGCAAATGTTGACCGCGCTCGACGGAGTGGCCGCGAAATTAAGCCTTTCCCAAGAAAAACTTGGTGTAACGATCCGAAATTTAACGGATTTCACTGTAAATGAAATAAATCTAGCGATAAAAAATCAAACAAAAACAGAAGGGTTTATCTCGAATTCAAAGGAATTTGGGCCCTTAGCGCATCCAATATCCAACGACATTACAGTAAACAGGGCTGAACATTTAAAAGTAGCTTTAATAGAGTTAGATGGATTATTGGACGATAGCGTAAAGAAATTTCAAAGTTGGGCTTTGGTTGTTGGCGATTCTGATTCAACAAGTAGCCTGAGGAAGAAAAAGGTTAATGAAAAAATTGAGGAGTTAACACCTCTCCTCGACTTACTTCACTTACCAGTTATTTCTCTAGAAGATGCCAGTTCTTTACTCAACTTAATGAAGCTACTTGTTTTACCTAATCCTCAGAATGTATCTGATTTGAGTGAGGTTCAGAAAATCGCATATTACTCGGAAATCGCTCACAAAACTGCAGCTTATAGAGCTCTAGCGACTGAAGTTATCAACAAAGCCGCACTACTGTCAGTAGATGGATGGAATATTGGATATACACAAGTAACTGCTCTAGACGGCAAAACCTCAATTGAAGAATTCATTGCGTCCGAAACTGAGCGTAAGCTGGTTTCTGAAGATTGGCACTTAGATATCAAAACGAAAAGCGATACAGGGCTGATTAGGGAGCAAATAAACCAGATGAATATGACAAATTTCTTGCTCAATGAAATTATTAAAGAGGAACGACTTTCATTAGCAATGGAGGCAAGCAAGTAAATGACTCGCCTTTTTCTGATTTTATTGTTTTTGATTTTCCCATTTAAAACACATGCAAATTTTGGTTTTGGGCCTTGCTGCTCGGGCTATACATGCGGAATTATTCCCTGTGATTCTTCTTGTGCCGGTAAGGCTTTCAATAAATTTGGTACTAAGGCTAGCCAGCTACTCAATAGTATTAATTCAACTTCTGAAGAGCTGTCGGTCTCGGGGGCAGAGGCTTCTGCAGCAGTTACGGAAATGTATAGCTCACTTGCAACATCTTATCAGGCAAATCATGAGAGTAAAATCACTGCACTTGATGGAATGACTCTAAAGGTAGAGTTAGCCCAATCTGGCGTTAGTAAATCAGTGACCACTTTCTTTGAGGCGCTAGTTTCGGAATTTGTAAATGCACTCAAATCACAATCGAAACTAAAGTCAGTGCATGATAACTCAAACTCATACAGCGCATTAGCGAACCCGGCATTCAACGGGTTACTTATAAGCGCAGCTCCAGACTTAAAGGCTGCGTTGGTTGATAAGCAATCTTTCCAATATGAAACCAATAAGAAGCTTAATGCTATTAATTCAATTACCTCTAAGCTATATGGCAGTTCAAAATCAAAAATAGCCCTCAAAAAATCATTGGATTCGTTGGGGCCGGATTTTGACATATTGGCAGTATCTGAAGATGGTCAACATACGTTCTCTAATTTACAAATGTTAGAGCGTACTAAGTCAAATAAATATTCTACTCACACCGCTTCTTATTTAGTAAGTAACCAAGTTAAGAGCGATGCCGAGCTAAGTCTTTCAAGTTACTTAAACAGCTTTTCAATTTCTCCGCTTATAGAGTCAGATTTAGCAGGTAACACATATTCTCTATCAAAATCTGGCCTAGAACGGCAGCTAATAGCTACTAATCAGCTTAGTAACACATTGTTTAAACAATATTTGGAAACTTTAAAGGTTCGAAGAAAAGAAATAGTGGAAGGATTAAAGTGAGAATATTCTTTGGGTTACTTTTTTTATTGTTTTCCATTTTTTTTTCTACTGATACTAGCGCTTGGGAGCCATGTAAACCATTCTGTGACTCGCAATGTAGTGCAAAAGCTATATCAAAGATGGGGCAACAATTATCAAATGACCTCTCTCAGCTTACTAACACTTGCAGCGAGTTCAGTAGAGTCATGTTTGACGTCAATACCAGCTTTCAAAACCTCGCGATAGAATGGAATACTAGTCAAATTGAGAAAATTGAAGCTGAAATTACTGCTTGGGATGGGCTAACTAACAAATTACTTCTTAATGATTTGTTTACCGTTAAGTATTTTACAACTTTATCTGAACAATTAGTTATCTCCATACAGGGAGCATTGAAAGCATCAACAAAATTAGGTTCTTTTCAATATACCTCATCACTTTTTAGCGAAAGAGCTGTCTATAACCACCCGCTAGCTGCTAACGCAAAAGCTCTTGGTGCTTTGTCGAAAGTGTTTACTAAGGAGAGTGAGTCTGAAGGCTATTTTTCTCAACTCATTTTCGAAAGCTCTCAGTTAAGCGCTTCTTCTTCCTCATGGATACGCAAAACTGCGAATTGGCTAGAAGAAGGAGAGCCCAGGAATACCGATGAAGACCATGCTCGATTTATTGGCATTAGGGCTTCAATTAATCTCAATGCGGGAGAACTTTCCCCATCTAAGATAGCGCTACTAAAACTAATTTCTATTATTAGATCTCGGCAACTTGAGCGAAATAAAGAAATTGATGAGGGCTTAGGCGGCTCTAATATCTTAACGGTTTTAAATGGTGAAACGTCTGACTCTATCCTTCGAGGTTCTTCGTTGAATGACTTAATTACCCACTCTAATACGGCTCTAGTCAATGAGCATTACCTGCGAACACAGAGTATTCACAAAAGAAACGAGATCAACATCAATCTAAAAGTGATTCTCGAAATAGCCCAAGAAAGGGCGCTCCTTAAAGCCACCAGAGGCCTTTTGTGAGCATTGCAGTTTATATGCTGCAAATTACTTAAATGTAAGGCCTTAACTATGAAATTTAATAAATAATAAAGCTAAATAATTTGGAGGTGTACAGATGGACCACAATTTAAACGATGAAAGTGAGAATATACATAATGTTGACGCATTCAATGATGCTATAAATGAATTGAATTCAGATGAACTTGCGACAACAAATATCAGTGACTTTGAAATGGAACAGGGAGATTCTTTATCTTTAGAAGAGTATCAGGGCCTTATAGACCAAATAAATGATTCAGAGAAGGCTCTGAGGGGAGCCTCAGAGGTACAAGCCGATTCAGAAGATAAAGAAACTCAAGAGGCGTTATATGACGCCGCAGGTGAAGAGGAAGCCGTAGATGATACTGTAGCCGTAGATGATGCTGATGCCGTAGTTGAAATTGTTGATGAAAGTTCTAATGGCGAAAAAAATACAATATTACCTGACCCAGAACTTGAAAGTATAACCGGCGAAACGGAGTTTAATGAGTCATTAGGTACTCAAGATAGCATAATCAATGAATCTCGACCTGAAACCAATCCTACGCAAGCTGATTTTGAGGAATTCTTTAATGAAATTGAAGATGATCCCCATCAAACTCAAACGGTCGAGAATAGTTTAGGGGATTCGGTTAATCAAAGAGAATCACCGTCAGATTATTACTATGGTCAAGCACCACAACCTAAGATGAACAATCCCCATCACATACAAGAAGGGGGAGTAGTAAAGCCAGGAACGCCAATTGATATTCGCGGCGCCGCTAACTCAAGCTTACACGCTGGTCAAAAGGCAGGGAATGGTCTCTTTGAGGGACTGTCGTTTGTTGCAAAAGGTGCAACGGCTCTTGCTGTAGCTTCGGGAGCGGCAGTATATGGAGTAATGGAATGTGTGGGTAAAAAAGCTGCTTCAAAAAGTAGTACCGCTATCTCAGGAGCATCAGAGTGGATGTCCGATTGGTCTCAAAATAAAGGTGATTCTAAAGCAGTGGGCAATGTAGAAGGTTCGGAGGTTGAGTTAGACGGTGACGCCAATCTAGTAAGGGGGGTTTTTGAAGATTTGGCCAATGAAGTTAAGTCTGCAGTAGATTCAGGAAATTTTGAACAAGCTTCGGAAATGATTTCTGAAATAGGTGACTACTTGAAAGAGGCCGGAGCAATGGTTGGGGATGAAGAATTCTTTGAGCCATTAATGTCGGATTTGAATGAAGTTATCGATGGTGCGCAAGCGATAGAACAGGAAGAGAAAGATAATCTTTTAAAAGCTATTAAAGAAGTTTTAGAAGCAATAAAAAGCCTGTTCTCCAAAGCTGCGGAAACACCATCAATGTCATGATAAAAGTACAAAAAAAGCGGCCATTATGCCGCTTTTACTGAGTTAGGCTAATTTGCGCCATAGTAAATTGTTGCTATAAGAGTAATTAATGCAATCCCTACAGTTACTAAATATCTAACGCTCTTCTTCTTTAAGATTGGGGTAGACACATCAATGTGGATGCTTGGCCCCATAGCCGATTTGCAATTAAACCCTTCCGATTCCATTAGTTTATTTAAGTCTGCAGTAGACGGAGCTGATAGAATAGAGATATGTGCTTTTATTGTTTGTGGAGCTTCTTTTAAAGCTGTAATGCTCCACTCTGCTTCATAGGAAAAACTTCCTCCGCGTTTTTCCTCTACAGTTCCTTTGACAGTACTATGCGGTTGAATTGAGCATAAGTTTTCATTAGCAATTAACTTCGCCGCACATTTCTTCAGTAATTGAGGGAGATAAAACTCTCTATCTTTCTTGTTTATCAAGTAAGGTAAGTCTGCCTCCTCCATATATCCAATAATTTTTAGGCAAACATCTTGTTCTATTTCCAACTCAAGTTTCTTAGGAAAGCTTATTTCGACTCTCCCTTTGAAGTTTCTTTTTAAGTATTCACGAGACGCTGTATAAATAGGATTGATTTGTTCCTGATTCAGCCCTACCAGTTTTAACTGTCTAATGTTACTTACTGGAAATAACTCCACTTTAAATACTTCTACAACATCCATGAAAAAAGAACGATATGAATCTCTATTACTTCTAAAGGAACTCGTTAAATCTTCTAAAGTTGTATAAGCAAGTGGTGAGATATCAAAAGATGCAAGGGATTTTGCATATGCAATAGCTGACTCCTCTGGCATTTCCTTTTCCAACTCTTGAATTTCAGCTTGAGATTGAACATAACTAAGGTTTTCGCTGCGCTCACTGAGCACTTCATTAAGCTCTGCGATATTATTAATGGACGTATCCTGAGCAGATTCTTCAATTTTTAACATTCGGAAAATATGTAAAGCCAATTCATACCCCAAGATGTCTTCTATAGAAGATTGAATCGTTATCCGATTAGCTGAATCGCCTGAGGCCTTAGTTGTCATATGGACGTCCCTTTCGCTTACTTACAACTAGTATGTTTCCAAATATAAATTGAATAAGTGGTTTATCAGCAGCCCAATAAAAGCTCCCTTATCTAATGAATTCTAGGTGAAGATGGGGATAGTTCAAACAACTATTTTTTTGATAATGAATTTGAGGGAGTATTGATTTTTAAACACATGTGATAAGGATGTCGCACCCAAATCGTTGGGTGCGGATAAGCCGAAAAATTTTCTACATAGGTGTTTTAGGTGTGATTATTTGTCATCTTTCAATAGTTTTGAGAATTCAGCTGTAAGAAGCTCTAAATCATCTTCCCTACTTTCAATCTCAGTCTTTGTATATTTAAGCTCTGAACTGAGGCTCTCAACGGTCTTTGAGGAGAGTTTGTTTGCATCGTCTGTAGATACCCCTAGTTTTTGTGATATATGACTGAGACTCTTCTCTAGGGAGCCTAGGGTGTCATTATCGATATCGATATCGAAATCGTAAATGAACGATGAATTTTCCGGTAAGGTTACTTCCTTATTTATAATAGTTCTTACTGAGGCGCTCTCTGTTTTGAGTGTTGTACTAGCAGGCTTTTCCACTTCTTTAATTGGCTTTTCTAGTGCTTGAATTTCCTTGTTTAAAGCTTCTACCTCCTTTTCTTTAACTGATTGTTCTTCCAGAAGTTTATAAATCCAATCGGTTGATAGGTTAGGTTCAGATCCCTTTAAATCTATTAAAGAGCTATTTGAAGGGAGAATATTTCTTTCAAGAGAATATTCAATTGCCTTAGATAGTTCTACTTTCCTTAATAACTCATTCTTCTCTTTTTCACTTGGAGGCAAAACCTCAAGAAGCCTAGTAATACGAAAATTTCCAAGCTCTTTAGTATTAAGCCGTATATTGAAAAGCTGAGCCCTCACTAGATTTGATGACTGAAATATATAGCCCTCACCCTCAATTTGTTCTTTTACATCTAACCAATTTAGTCTGTCTATTTCCTTTATCTGCGCGGATAGGTTGCTTTTATAAGCGCTGAAATTACCTTCATTCCAGCCGTTACTCTCAGCCACATTCATCGTTCCGCCTAAGCTTTTAAACCAGTCCCAAGTTTCTTTAACATCTTCTTGTGGGCCAAGAATTTTAAGCCGTGTATTACCAAAAATCTGTGTTGCTTCCTCTTTTGATGCTTTGATGAAGCCCGCCAAATCTTGACCACTAAAACATACACCAATTCCAAGCCCGCGACCTTGAGTTGCGGCAACTGCAAAACCTTCAATTGCTACCTCAGCATATTCGTCGATAATAATTAGACTTGGGTTCTTCTTGTCTATGGGAAGGTTGTTAATAATGTCATCTAAATCACCTTCTGAGTCTTCACCTAGTCCTGTTGATATTGCTACCCGTATTCCCGATAGAGCAATTTTTCCTTGTACTTGTCTTTGATCCTTTGATTGTTCTGTAGCAGGTACGAAAACACCTAAAAGGCGGTTATTAAGAATAATATCTCGAAAATCGATTTCGCCTTGCTCACACTCAAATATATGGCTGTAGGCACTTCCAAGTTCAACAAGTGGTTTAGAAATGTACCCCAAGCCGAAACCAAATTGCCTGTGAACTTCAGATGGTTGCTTAATCCCGTTCCGTAACTTATCTGGGTTGTCCGCATCAAACGAAGGCAGGTTTTCTAAATAGCGCCTAAGGGCTCGCTGCCTTTGCTTTGAAACCTTGTGAGGTATCTCAATCGTTTCACCAGTTGTTTCATTCTCTAGAGGTATTAAGTGATCATTGTGTTCTGGCCAAGCTAATTTGCATAAGATTGGAATCGTAAACCATTGGCCAATTAAACTTGGTGTTATATTAACTAACTTTTGGTCACGTAATTCGACAACGCATGGCAAAAATGCTTTTAATCCACCAACGGCTTTATCCCTGAAAACTTGGTTTTCGCCCTCGCCAGGAGGCATCATGTCCTCTAAAAACTGTTGCACAACTGAAGCTGTACCTACTGCGAACATACCACAGGTATTACTTACCTTTTTCCAATGGGAGTGTTTAACCTCTTTATTACCGGTACGATAGTTCATAATTCGAATACTGTCTTCCCGGCCTGTTTTGCGACCCAAGAAATATAGTTTTTCAAGGCCGTCTGGGGCTGCTTTAGCATCAACATATATAAGGGCTCCTCCTGTCATGAAGCTGCTAGTTGCAGCCAGAGACCAAAGGAATTCTGTCTTACCACCACCAGTGGTAGATATAAATAAGAGGTGCGTTAATAGATCTTTGGGGACAATCCACAATTCTAATTGCGTGGACAGCTCGTTACCCATATGGATAGTTCCACTTGCTTTCTCAAACTTAAATCTGTCAGCAACCGCTGGCTCATGATAATCAATCTTGTTCATCCATACGGGTAGTTTGAGTGGCAGAACACCTATTTTTTTTCTATCGAGTTTGGCATTGAAATGTAGTATCGAAAAAACAACCAAGCTAACTAGCCAGAGAGTTGGGATTAGGGACAACATAACTATATTGGCAATGTAGGCTAGGCCTAAATATTCTCTTAGTCTTAAACCATCAAGTAGTTTCCTGAATTCGCTGCGCGTATCAACGTATCTACGTCGTGCTTCAAGATTTCTGTTATTTTTAGGGGCTCTGTTATCAAACATTATTATTTACTACCTTTGCCAACCAGCCTTCCGTTTCACCTAAGAATTTTTCTAGACCATCTATAGCACTATGAATTTCAGGCGAATCGAGGCCCATCTGAACATTTTCCTCCCTTAGATAGTGAGCTCTAACAGCGGCAGCCTCTGAGTAAGGCATTTGACTTCCACAATTCTCAAGTGTGAACCAAAGGGCTCTATCAGTGTGCTTTATCCAGTACATATGGCTCGTATAAAGCTTCCCTTTTTTCCTCGCTGCTTCCATAAAGCCGGTAATTAGAGTTAATTCATATGAATGGCTATTAACAAGTCTCTGAAATGTCTTTAAGGCTTCATTTTCTGATAGGATTTGATTAATTTTGTTTTCATCAAGATAGGTGAGTTTTTTAACTTTTTTTAAGCTGAAATCTTCGTTTATCTGGCGCTGTAACTTGATGCTTTCTGCAACGCCACCGGAATCAACTCCTTTCATGAATAGAGCAGCGATTGCCAAGAATGCTCTTCTTTCTAGAGGCATATTCTTCCAACCAGTATATCGAGGCCCCAGTTGTTCAGTGAAAAATGTTTTTGCCTTTTCCTTATTTAAAACACATCGTCCATGCAATAAAGGAAGACCTTCGAGAGTGTCCGTGTATGAATTTTTAATGACAATGGTTTCGTCTTTTTGAATATTTTTTTTACCAAAAACAGGGGTCAGTATGCGATTGGTGTTATTCCCAATATGATCAATATCGAAAACGGTAATTAGGCTGTTTTCAATAGCCAGTATAAGGGGAGATTTGTCTCGTGCTAAAGGGCCAATATCAGGGTCACTTTTGACCAAATCTTGACAGATGACAGGGTTAAGATGGGGGTTGTATTGCGAACCAACTTTTAATATATCATCTAGGTTATATTTCTTCTTTAAACTCCTATGCTTTTGTTCCTTGTAGACTCTTATGAAGCTCACAGCCATCAAAATTACTAGAAATGGTCTAATATTTTGGCCGAGAAATTCCAGATATAAGATAGTTTCGCTTCCATCCATAAATCTTGGGTTAGTGGAGTAAAATTTAGCTTTTAATGTACCTATAATTTCATTGGAAATGCCAGGTGCAAAGACATTGGCTATGAGTTCACCAAACTGTCCCATCTCAGTTAGCGCAGCTATAATTTCAAGGTTAATCTTTGCTACAGAAGTAATAGCTGTATTAATGCTGACACTGAATAGATACCAACACAGAGAAAGAAACCCTAAAACACAGCCCATAATGATTATTGGAGTATTGCCTTTGTCTTCGTTATTTCCCGACATTGTCGTATTCCTTATACGTCTTAAAACTACTTACAATGAACAAAAGAGATAAGGCTAGAGTGGTTAAGACACCGTAACCAGATAGGCTGATAGTGTTATTGTTAATGATTAAGCGTATTCCGTAAGTTACAGTTAAAGTGAATAGCGTCAGCGCCAGCCCAAAAATTACTAGCATCTTTTTTTTCACAAACTCCTTTTCTACTGACGTGAGGCTTTGCGGGGAAACGTCGGTCTTATCTCCCTTGATTGCACTTAATACGATGGCATAGCTATGTCTAGTGAATGCGAATAGTGGTAATCCACCTGCGTTTAGCCCTTTGCTAAAATTTGTCTTCAAGTTTCTAGTGCCAGAAATTCTTTGCGCAAACTTGAGAACGCGTCCTGAGGATTGATCGTGTTTAATGCCAAAAGCATACTTCCAATTACCTCTTTCCAGCTTGTAATGCTCCATATTTTTTACTTTATTAGATAGTCTTTCCGCATGGGCAAGGCTGAGGGCGTAGAATGTCCGGTGGACCTGAATTATTTCGCCAGTATCGTTGTTTTGGTAAGGGAAATCGCCTTCATAGAGTTTAGCGTTCTTACTTTTTGACAATATTAGTTGTTCAATATGAAATGCTAGGCTCATGGTGACACCTTAGTGTTTGCGATAGTTGCTTCTATTATTGATTTCAAAAGGGCTTTAAATTTCATCTCTACAATTTTGAGAACTTCCTCGCCATCAATTTTTGCGAGTTTACAAAGTCGACGTCGCTCCTTTTCCTCCATAACAAGTTGACGATGTAGCTCTATAATTTCGTCTAGTACAATTACCTTGATATGAGAGAGGGCGCTTGTGCTGATATTGAAAGCTTCAAAAATTGCGAACGTTTCGTTTAATCCGAATTTAATCTCAGATAAATGCTCGGATATCGAAGTACTGTCTTCTGTTAAAGAACTAGTGTTAAACCCTATTGCTACTAAAAAAGATAAATCAAATGATTGATTTCCCTTCTTTGAGGGTAACGTTTCATAACTGCCCAACTCTGAAGCTATTTCAAATAAACGGATAAGTTGCGAACTAGATAGGGTTTCGATTTTATCTTGCTTAGCCACTTCCTCAACACACCGAAGAATAGCGGTTCTAATGATTACAGCTTGGCGTTTTTCCTCTTCGGTATCATGGATTTCAGGTAATAGTTCCTTTGAAAGGTTTTGGGTTAAATCAATGAGCTCTTTAAGGGTTGTTTCGGCATCATCACCTTTCCAAACACATGATGTGAGAAGAGATATACCAACTTTAAGTCCATTCAATGAACGCCTTAAATCAAGAGTCGCTTTGTTGGCTTGGGTGGCGCCAATTTCATCACCATTTATTTCGTTACTTTGAGGTTCTTTACCTCTAGCCATATCGATCGCTAGTTGAGCTGCATTCACAATACTGGCCCCGATTCTTGTTTAACCGAGTCTCTAATATCTTTGTGCTGACGCTGCTTATCTTTGAGATTGTCGATATTAACTAAATCACTTAAGCCAACTATATCTTCGGTGTACAAAACGCCACTTTTTCGAGTGTTCTGGTTCAAAGAGCTAACACTAAGAGTTTCATCGATTACGTAGGTTAATAAAATGATTTGGAGGGAAAGTGCGTGTAATTGAGCGCTAGACTCCAGCCCCGTATCTCTGATAGATACACGCTCTCCCAAGATACCTTTGTCAGTATCAATTACATCCATAATATCTATGTTTTTAAAAAGGTTACTGGCTGGTCTATCGCCAAATATGAATGCTTGTGAGCGCTTCAATAGTAAAGACATAAAACCGTAAGCAGAAAAAGCATTCCCTTTTGCTATCAAATAGGTTTCATTAAACAGACCTTTTACGGAATGGATATTTTTCAAGGCTGCATATTCGGAAAGGACATTGTTTATATGGTCTAAGATATGAAGTGAACCTGCGGCCTCCATAAATCCGCATTTGCAAGCGGTAAGCTCTTTTGATTCAACCTTATGAAATCTGAGAGTAAGGCCACAAGTAGGGCACTTCGTGATATTAGGATTAATTTTGAATGTATTAGACATAAAGACCATCTTAGAGAAGTAACTCAAAGATGGTCTTTCTTCAGTGCAAAATATTCAATCGAGAATATTTAATAAATCGGATTACTCTAGTTTAGAGAGTGTGCAGATTCATTGTTATCTAGGTCGTTATCTCGCTGAATTTCATCAAGCATAACTCCCCAATCAACGAGCTCTTCGGTTTTCGAGGCTTCATTTGCAGCAACTAATAGTTCCGCGTTTAGCTTTTCAGCAGTTTTTTGCAAACTTAGCATTTCCTCTTCTTTTTCAAATGGCCGCTCAATCTCAGTTTTAAGACTTTCAATACTTTTTTCGTTGAAAGTAATTCGAGCCTTCACTTCACCAATAACATTCTCTAGCTTTTCTTGGAGTAAAGAAATATCACTAATTTGCCTCCCTACGTATGGGTGATTGGATACTTGAAAGCCTTCTTTGCCGTCAGGGTAAACTTTGAGCCTATAAACTTTTTTACCATCATCTGAATCTTCAAGCCTGAACTTGATTTCCATTCCATTGTATTCACCCACCGGCACAGTAAGAGGGGGAGCTTTGGCTCCTTGAAGCTGGTCGAAGATACCTTTTACTCGTTCCCCAGCGCTTTTCAGGTCAGACATACGCATACCATCAATAACTAAATTCATATCGCCGGTTACTTTAGATAAAAAATTCCCTTTTTCATTTAGTAAAACTTGGTCCCTTTCGATTTTTTCATTTTTATACCCAACTTGATGAACCATTGAACGTTTGTTGTCGATATAGCCGCGGTACTGCCTTTCTAGATTTTTTAGCTTCGAATCAACGTCGATTTTATCTTTAATTAGACTATTCCCTGTCGCTATAGCCATCATTTCAGTATATGTAGCATCTGGCTCTTCCGTATATTCACGAGGAGCGAGTTCTGGCTCTAGCTTGGTTTGCATAATGAATGTGGCCTTTCTTTTCATCGTTTCCCACATAAATAAGTCAAAGCTATTCTCTGTGGAGTAGCGGTAAACATTTACTTCGCTATGCTGATTTCCGTGTCTTTCTATTCTTCCAAGCCTTTGCTCCAAGTCTCTGGGGTTCCAGGGAGGCGTTAACTCATGCATTGCTACCAAGTTTTGTTGGATATTATTACCAACTCCAAACTTGTCCGTTGTTCCAATAGCTACTGCGTACTTGCCGGAGTTCATTCCGTCTTCAAACTCTTTCTTTTGGGCTTCTGTATTAACTTGACGACTATCAATGATTTTTTCGCGTGGGATACCACCAGCAACTAGCTTATTGATTAAATCATCATAAACGCTGAAGCCTTTTTCTGACGGGTTAACAAATCGGTCAATAAAGACTAGTTGCGCCCGGGTTTTCTCATCTTTCTTTCTGAATTCAGAAAGAATATTTTCTGAAGCTTTCATTATTTTGCTAGAGGGAGATTCTGGGATATTAGGGTCTATACATCGCATATCCATTGCTGCCCTCTGAGAGTCATGTTGGATGCTGAACCAAGTTTCATCTTTGCTTCCATTTCGGAAGCTTGTAGCTCTTTTGGCTATGTTTTTCATAAAAGCATCGAAGTACTCGTTACCATTTGCTTTGACCGCAATTTTGTTTGAATTTGGCTTTTCTACGCCAGCCATTTCAGCTGTTACTACATCAGCGATTGTGCGGTATAACTTCCCTAGTTCTGGTAGATTGTTAAATTTGGCGAGTCTTGAGTTTTCTCTATAACCGGTACCTTCAGGGTTGGCTTCAATCGTTGAAACTACCTCACCAAAAACACTCATAAAATTGTCGAACTCATAAACCCCAAGCGCTTTAAGTTCATCAGGCGCCAATACGTATAGATTTACAAATAAATCGCTCATGGATTTGCGAATATCGGTTCCCGTGGCCCAGACGACGCCTTTGCCATCTCTTAGCTCCTGAATGAATCGAGTCATGAAAATCATATTCATAGCTCGGTTGCTCTCTTGAGTATTAACGCCATTAACATGACCCATGTTTGACGGAGTACCAAGGTTTAGGAAGTTGTCAGCTTCATCTACAAGTATCGTATCTATCCCCAGCTCGTCCAAATAAAGTAAGTTGTCTTTCTTTTCTTGTGATAAGCGTTTTTGTATTTTATTTTCCAGATTTTTAATCTTCCGCTGCGCTCTTTTATTGTTTTGGCCATCCATTGCTTCAGCATTTTCAAGAGAAGAGCGATACTCGTTCAATTGAGCTTCGAGTTGATTAGTAACGAATTCCGTAGGAGCTGAGAATTTATCAAGTGTGCTATGAGCTACAATGATCGCATCCCAATTCCCAGTTGCTATGCGTGCGGTTTGTTCCTTTCTTTTTTCCTTGGGCATATTTTTGGGGTCTAGTGCGAGAATTCTAGCGTTAGGGTAGTGCTCTTGAATCATTCGGCTAAGTTGACCAAAGACATTGTTTGGCACAGCTACCATTGGCTTTTGATGTACTCCTCGTGCTTTTCCTTCAATTGCAATCGATGCTAATTCAAAACTCTTACCTGTACCCACGCCATGTGCTAACAAAGCTCTACCCTCTACAAGGTAACGCATAAGAGTATTCTTTTGCGTCTGACGGGGGTCGAATTTCTTTCCATTAAAGTTTGGATTCAAACCGGTATATTGAATGTGTGAGCCATCATATTTTGCGTTTACGAATACATTGAAACGCTCATTGTAGACATCTTCTAAATGCTCCTTCCTTTGAGGGTTCTTCCAAACCCACTCTTTAAACTCAGTCGCTAGGTCTTGAGCTTTTGCACTAGCAAGTGCTGATGCTTCAGCATTGAATACAGCTTTCCCATCAATTGTATCGAATACATCAGTTTTAGAACCGTTCATCACCTTTTCAATGAGGTCTACCGCATCTCTTCTTTCTGTACCAAATCTATTTCTGCTTCTGCCACTATTAGATGAGATCACATACTCGGATACATTCAATGACCACTCAGCATTCACGAAAGATACGCCGAATTGCCTATTGGGCTTGCTCTCGAATGGTGTTTCCTCTCCAGTTACAATGTACTCCACGAATCTACTCATAGTTGAAGCTGGAATCCATGCAGTGCCTAATCTCACTTTGATTTCTTCTGAGATAATTCTTTGAGGCATGACGCTTTCTAAAGCTTTAACATTCTTTTCAAAGTAAGGATTTAGCTCTGCAGCAGCTTTAGCATCTTTCAATTTAGTGCTGATATTTCCCGAAAGGTAATTGCCTTTGAACATCCATTGGTCTGTATTAGGGTCAAGGAAAAGAAGGTCTCCCGAGTTTTCTACAACATTTTTCCAATCTTTATCGAGCAATTGAGACACTAACGTGGGATTTATTTCACCGTATTTTGCAATAGATATGAATAATGCGTCTTCCAACGATTCTGCTTTAGTAATATCTGGGTTAATACCCACTGTTCGTTCAGTGAATATCTGTGCCTTTACTACGTCCTTTGTTTTTTTGTCGATGCTTTCTAGTCCAAGAAGAAGGGGATAATCCGGGTCTTCTTGAAATACTTGCTTTGTCGTTGTGGCGTTTATTACCCCATGCTTTTGAACATGACGTTCATAGGCCTCGTTCAGTTTGTTTAATGAAGCAAGAAAACGAGGGTCGTTCCCTTCTGTTTCTAATTGGGTTTGTATGTGCGCTCGACAAGCATCTCTAACAGAAATCAGGCTTATCAGACGTTTAGCTTTTATACCCGAGGTTTCCAGTGGCTCCATTACGAGTTCATGGTCATCTAGGTCAGGATTATATTTGGACACAGCTTTGCCAAGCTTACCGTCTTTATAAACAAATGAGCCGGGTCTAACATCTTCTACTAGCTTTATTACTTCAGAGTTATCTTCGATTATCTGAATTTTAGTTTCTGTCTTCGACACGTTACTTAAAGGATGAATGTTTTCAATCTTGGATTGCACCTCAGCTAATAGATCACCTTCAAATTTTGATGAAAGTGATTGACCGAATTGTGTCTTCACCGAAGTTAACTCGCCTACTATCATTTCAGGGTTATCAACAAAATAACTATTTAAAGTGTGCTCGTGGAAGTGGCCATTTCTATCTTCAGCTTCAACTTGTTGAGTTTTGAGCCATGCGTTGTCGCCTTTGACCTCACCAGGGAGCCTTTTACGAAGGAAAATGATGTCTGAAGCGACATTGGTATTTGCGTACTTGGTAAAGGTGTTTGAAGGCATTCTTATGGCAGCAACTAAATCTGCTGTCTTATAGACGTGCTCTCGAGCTTTGCTTTCTACTTTGTCTAGAGTGCCGGTGGAAGTCATGAAAGCGACTAAACCGCCAGGCTTAACTTTATCAATGCTCTTAACCATGAAGTAGTCATGAATTTTATATCCATATTTGGCATAGTCAGAGTCGTAGACTGAAAAGTTTCCAAATGGGATGTTAGAGGTTACAAGGTCAAAGTAGTTGTTAGGTTGAGTAGCGTTTTCATACCCTCCAATCTTTACTATATTTTCACCAAATAGTTGTTGGGCAATTTTACCAGTTACAGTATCTAGCTCTCTCGCAGTAAATGTTGAGTTATTTTTTAAATGAGCAGGCATTGCAGATATGAAACCACCAGTTCCGGTTGATGGATCACTTACTTCACCACCTGCGAAACCAAGCTTTTCTGCACCTAAGTGGATTTGCTCTATTAATGACGGAGGTGTGTAAAATGCAGTTAATGCCGAAGCTTTAATCGATTCATATTCTTCGCCGGTAACTAATGACATCAATTCCCGACGTTCTTTAATGTAAACGTAATTTGTAGGGTCAAACATTCCCGGCATACCCCCCCACCCAGAGTAGAGTGCTAAGGTGTTTTTTTCTTCGTGAGTAGCAAGACGATCCTCATCTTCAATTTGCTTACTCAATTTGAGAGCTGATAAGTTTAATTCTATTCGTTTAGGTAACCCGCTTATACTATCTTCAATATCTAGTGGGAAAGAGTATTCGGCTCTTCTTCTGTTGGATAATTCTTCTGACATACCAATGATTTGGCTGTTACTTGTACGAACTGGTGGTACGCCGCTAGTTGGTTGTAATCCGTTGTCTGAGGTTGTGGGTTTTCTGCTTCCACCTGCTCTATCGCTTGATTTAGTTCCTCCGACATTTTCTTGGCTTTCATTTCTATCCAATTCATCCAGGTGTTCTCCTTTTTCATCTGTGCTGTCAGAATTGGGCAGAACTTCTCCATGTACTCCATCAAGTCGTATTTCATCTGCATTTTTGCGTACTCTCTCTGTTAGTAGGTTATTTACAGCTTCTGCTACATGGCGCTGTGCTTCTTCAATATTGGCAGCTTGGGCCAATGTGTTGCCGTCTTTGCTGTATCTAAATTCTTCTCCAATGAGCTCTAAATCATAGCCCATGAAAGATTTCACTGAACTATCAGCATAACTTTGCAATAAAACTATCGCCTTTTGAACTGCATATGCTTTGTGTAAATCTGTCTCACCGTCTTTTAGTGAAACCACACTTTCCAAGGCTTTATGTAATGGGCCGTTGAATTGCTGCTTTATATTCTGAAATTCGTCCTCTAATTTAACGGGATCTAATCTAACAAGTTCATCCAAGGTAATGGGAGACTCAAGCCCTGAAATGCTTACTTGCTCTTCCCCAGTAAAGATTGTCTCACTTACCGCGCCGGAAGTTGGAACATCATTTTCCCAAAATAGAACTTCATCTCCGTTTTCATAAATTGGAGTTACGTCTATGACTTCTGAATATTCAGTTAATAGCTCCAACGAGGGGTATTCGTCCCCATTCGAAGATACGAATGTGTGGTTGAACCCATCTAATTTAATTCTAGCTGAAGAGGTTTCTAGGCGATTTATATCAACATCAGGGCTACTAAGATATTGATACTTTATGTACTCCGCTTCACTACTATTATCTTTTAAGATTTCGGCTATAGTAGACTTATTCAAAAGGGTTATGACATTAATATCGCTGATAATTTTAACTTCACTGACATTAACATCTAAAATTTCGTTATCCGATATGCCAGGGTGGTAACCGAAGCTTAATCCGTCCTCAATTGCCTTCTCATAGTTCATATTTAAAATAGAACTTTTCGAGTTCTTAGCGGCAGCACGGAAAAACTCTGTTACTTCTTTACCATCATTGACATTGACATACTCTGCTAAAGCTTCAAGGTCCTCACTAGAAGCATCAGTGCGATTACCGGTTTCAATAAGTAATGCAGCTGTCCTTGCTCTAACCGAACGTATAAGCTCTTGAGTGATAACTTCGCGGTCATTACTACTAACATCTGCTCCGTATACTACACTCAACTTTTTAAGATTCGATAGGTCTAGCTTTTGTATTCTTTCAAGGCCTTTTTCATTCCGTGGATTAAATAAATCTACATCCATATCAAATGAAAGTGCAGCCTCTGTAGAAGCGAATTCTTGTGGTGATAATTCGAATAAGTACTTGTCATATTTAGAAGAGTACAAAGCGTTTTGAGCTGAAGGGTTTGAAGAAACATTACTTTTCCAAACTGGCTCAATCGTGATAACACTTCCATGGATTTCAGTTATGATACCCGCACGACCGTTAGCAATAGCCAATCTCCCGATTTCGACATTTGCAGTATTGCTTGATGGAACAAATGAATCATTTTCCTGAAAGGTGCTTTCAACAGACTGATCGAAATCTAAATGGTTAAATAGGTCATCTGAATCCGAAGTTGAAGATGCGATGCTTCCCGCAGGTGATTCATCAATAACTGATTCAGTTGTTTCCGTTACAAGCTCATTCTGAGCAATTGAAATGGACTCTACCGCCAGTAAGTCTCGAATCACTTGTTTATAGTTTTCAGAGATGCCAGGTTCTAAATCATTTTTGAGCCCAGTGATTTTTTCAATTAGATCATCTTGAAGTGCGTGTTTAATTCTTTCTTTCGCTACTTGTGATAGTGAACTGAAGTCATCGTCAAAGTCTTCGCTTAATAGCTCTGTAAAGCCTTGCTGTTGCTCCTCTGACAAGCTATTTACATCGAGGTCAGTAACATATTCGAAAAGCTGAAGCGTTTCTTTATTTTTCTCAGATATCAAGACATCAAATAGTGGCTCAACACCTGAAAATTCATAACCTTCTGCCCTATAAGTTTCCATCAATGCAGATAAGTCGCGAATGCTAGAGGTATTCAGTGTTAACGTCTTAGCGTTATATTCTGTTGAAACAAAACCTTTTTTAGCAGCGCGAATAAGTACAGCGTTTCCTTCGTTATTTTTAAGAGCTAAATAACCTTGCGTGCCGATAAAGCTCTCAATAGGTGCTAAGGCACGTTCTAGGGCTTTGTCAGAGATTGGGCTTAACCCAGCCTGTTGAACAAAATCGTTATCAAGACCACGGTTGAACCCTACCATTTTGTCGTTAACTACTGTGTAGTAAGAGATATCAAGGGGGAGTTGTATATCTGACACAGACTTGTCTTCAGTAAGTGAGTACAAATATGCATGTGAGGCATATTTAGCGTCCTCGATGCCGACAACATAGCTTTTTGAAGTGTCGCTATTCTTTAGAACTGCGCGAACTTCCGGTGATACTAAATTAATATTATGGAAGGTTTTCTCTATAGATAATCTAGACTCATTGAGTGACCGAATTCTTTCAACATAGTTGATAGCTTTATCAATGTTATGCTCATGGCCATTAGCTATTAAATCTATGTCCCGGTAAACAAATGCCGGTAGATTTTTTGAACTCGAATTATGCTGAATAGCATCTGATATGTAATTAAACTGAGCTAACTTCAAAGACGTCAATTCGCGGAGCTCTTTTAGTTTCGATTTAATTGCTATTGCGGTGGCTAGATTTCCTGTTTGATTACTAACTCCCAAAATTCGTGAAAATTCATTAAGCGTTTCAGAGTCAAAATCAGCGATTTCTTTTGTACTTAAAAATGTTAGGTCTCTACGCTTGCTCCAAGTATCTACCACTAACTGCGCAACAGTTGCCTTTTCCATTTCGGCGCTTACATTTTGAACATGGTGAAGGTCAGCTAGTAGGAGGTAATCATCTAGTGAGTACTTTTCCAAGTTTTCTTCATTGGTTAACTCGTCCAGTGTCACTGATTGAATAGCATTAATATTTTGCAATGCATGTGGTGTTTTTGCGTAGTCTTTAAAGGGCAGGGGAGGTAATAGAGTTGCATCTAAACGCTTAGCATTTAATACATTGATTAAATTGGTAAATTGCGCTGAAAGAGAGATGTCTTGTTGAATCGATGCACTTGGTATAAAACCGCCTAATCGACCAATGATTTCATCTTGCTCAATGGCATGAATTGTTTCATAGATTGAGTTATAAAACGCTTTTAGTGACTTATAACCTGCGTCACTCAGAGATTGATTGAGTTCCTGCCTTGAAATCTCTGATGAGTCACTTTCTAAAAACGGATTGCGATTGTAAAAATACCCATCTTCCTTGAAGGTTTCTTCGAAAAACTCTGTGTAATTTAGCCCTGTATTAGCCTGCTCCGAAGCTACAGAAATTAGCTCAGACAGTTTTTCATTCAGGGATAGTTTTTTCTTTTCGACAGTTACAGTCTTATGTTTGAAAGCTGTTTCTACTATGGACTTCGATTCACTATCGAGTGTAACGCCGTATTTTTCGTTAAGACGAGACAGCAGTGTGTCAAAGTCAATACCGTCGTCGTAATACGCTTCAAATGCAGCTTCAATTTGGGGGCGGGTAGGCTGCTTAGTGAAGGTAACATTCTTGTCCGTTAAATTTAAAAGTTTATTCTCATTGCGCGAATAAAAACTTTGGGCCTTGTCAAATTCCAAAAAACCCTTAGTGATATTTTCAAAACTAACCACATAGGCAGAACGTCCATTCAAGTAGAGCTTGTTCAACAAAACTTCATCATTTTTCGTCGACTTAAATCGCTCATGTTTGAGTTCTGTAATGGTGCCATGTACATCAACAGAAAGGTACACGTCTCCTTCTTCTAAAGCGTATAGTTTGATTTCATCGTTAGAAAATATTTCTTCTCCATTAACGCTTTCTCCATTAAGAGCAAATTTTAACGTTGACGGCTCATTTTCTTCATCTGATGAAAGGACATTATTCGTTTGCTGAGAAGAATATATATCGCGGTAATGCCTATAAAAGTCATTTATTGACTTAAAATCAGTTAGGTGTTCAATATCTTGAAGTAAGACTTCACTCTGCAATTCTCCCTCAATAAAATATGGATTATCAGCGACCATATCAGGAATACTTTGCTTACCTGAAAGGTATTTATTGAAAGTTTTTTCGACCATTGCCCCTTTAATGTAGACAAATTCAGCAATGTAATCTTTGATACCTTCTAAACGCTCTGCGCTGATGCGGTTGAAGACACTGAAATATGCCGAAGACAGAGATAAAGGAGTGAAATTTCCTAAATCTGCAATCGGATGTTGTTTAAGGTTTTTAAGGTCAGAGGCCAACTGTTGATAAAAGCTCTGCACTTCCCCTTCCTCATAACCAACTGAGGCAGGGCTGTTCTCTACAAGTTCAATGAACTCATCATGTTCGAAACCATTTGATACCAATAGGTCAATAGCATCGTGTAATTTACGAATTCTAATTTCCCAATCAGGAAAGCCGATGCTTGAATCATCGCTTCCTTCAGAAGTAACTTCTTCTACGCTTAATACGGGTGGGGGTGTTTGAATTGTAGAAGGTGTAGCTAAGCTTAATTCAGTTGGTTCCTCTGCAAATAAGTCGAACATTGATGATTGTGGGGCAACATCAATGTTGATTGATTGTTCATCAGGCGCGGGTGGAGTGGTGTGCACTGTGTTTGAGGTTTCTTCTAGTTGAAGATCCGATTCAGAAGCATTTTCGTTGGATTCCTCTACAGATAGAGGGGCTTCTTGCTCATCTTGTAGGGGCTCTGTTATTAATTGAGCGGCCTCTGCTGTCTCACCATTCGGAGTCTCAGAATGTTGTGCTTCTACTTCATCAGACTCACCTGTTGAAGTATCTTCTTTAAAATCATTAACATTTGTCGGCTCACTTTGTGATACCACTTCAATATTTGTGGATAAGTTATCTGAACCATCTTGAGTGGATATTCTTTCTTCTAATTTGTATTTTTTGCCAATCTGGTACCAAAGTGGGACAGAAGACAAATACTCTTCTTCTGTCATCTCTGAATTTGTTAAAAGGTGTTCACCTGCAAAATAAGCCTTATCTAGAAGTGCTTCGTAAGTAAGCTTTTGCCCACTAGCCTCATGTTCTTTCTTTGTTTTAGCAATCAGCGCCGCAAACCAATGATCATCTCTAGGGTTATGCTCTTCATTAATCGAGAGTAAGGTTTGAATTTTTACAATTTCAAGAACGGATACACCAAAGGCTTCTGCTTGACGCTTTATTGGAGCATAGTTGATGTCACTAGAATTGAAATCTCTGGTATACGCATCGAAAGACTTAGGTATATTTGACGAAAGAAGCCGCTCATCCAGAATATCTTGAATAAGGTATAGGGCCAATTCATCTTCGACAATTAAACCTTGTTCAGCCTGACTGAATTTAGTCGAGATAAAGCCTGTTTTTAAGTTTATTTTTTCAATTAATTCTTCTGGAAGGTCACCTCTGATTACAAATCCTTTTTCGTTGGAGCGATACCTCTTACCAATATAGTTGGCTGGCGCCCCGGTCAAGCTGTGCAGCTTGCTATTGAGGAGATTTTTTAAGTGGAAAGGGGCAATGTACTGACCTATTGCGTCATTATATATAGCCGTCTTGCCAGGCATGCATTCTTCGATTGCCTTTGCGATTGGGTCAGAGTATATACCGTTAGATGGGTCATTGATTACCAGGTACTTTTTTCCAGAAATGGAATGAGTTTTTTCAATGATTTCTATAGGAAATGGGCTGTCGGCGGTTACTGTATTGGCTTCTACCTCTTCAGATGGCAAAGGTCTAGGATTGACTTCAGTAAAATTACTATCGTTTTTTGTCTGCTGTGATTTTTCCGCTTCAGGGACCTTAAACTCAAGTAACTTTTTAACTACACCAGCTTCAAAGTTAGAATATCGTTCGAGGATATGAGCAGTAGCGCTTTCTGTGGCCTTCGCTAGGTTTTCAGCCGATTCGAACTGAAGCCTTAATTTATAATATTCAACAAGGTTTTTAGGCGGCGGGTTGGCGTTCTCTATCTGCTTTCGTACTTCACTTAATCCACCTTTTCGATGCAGGTCGTTAATATCTTTATCGTTATCGTCATTACCATAATATGTAAAATCAGGTACCAGCCAAAATACGTTATTCTCCCAAGCAGCATCTAAAGCTGCCATAGCACCTATATTCCCATCTTTATGATTTTTATCATTATCACCAATTACAATGTGCTTTCTATCTGGATTATTATGAACTGATAGTGAGACTACCTTTTTGAGGTTGTCCTTGTTTAAACCAATTTTTCCGAAATAGTCAGTAGCTGCGACCGAAGATAGCGCATCTGCCATGCCTTCTGTGTAAATGATAGGCTTAGTCCCATCATCGAAACCAACTCGACCATGAGTGCCAATAGGCTGGTTAGTCTTAGAATCCGTGAACTTAGTGCCTTTTGTAAAAGTTTTATTTTCATTTTTTCCTTTTTCAGTAACCCACGGATTATCATATATTTTTTGTAGCCCAACGAAGTTATTCCACTCATCGACAAGCTGATACATAGAGTAAGTGCTATTAAATTTATTGGCTCCAGCTCGTAACTCAATCAAAGACGTATAATCGGTTAGACCTTTATCACTTATATACTTCTCATTACCCTGTAGTTCTGAACCACTATTCCAATCCACCAGAGCTTCTTCTTTATTTAAAAGAAACTCAGCCTCAATTTCTAAGGCTCTTTCTTCAAGTCTTTTCTGATTGTCCAACTCTCGACGCTCAAGTGCTGCAGAATCTACTTCTGGCTTCTTCAAGTTGCCAGTACCACGTTCTTTTTCAAAAAGGCTGAAGTCATACTCACCCGACTTAAACTCGGTGAAGAATTCCCCGCCTCCCATTTTTTTATTGATAAATTTTAGATAAATCGATAGGGTCTGCTCTTCTTTTCCAGTTTTCTTATTCTTAGTTCTATAGGTACTTGAAGCAGCGACTACGCTCGCACTACCTTTATGAGATTGTTTTAGAACTTCTACGCTTTTTTCATCGACATTACTTTTAAAGATCGCAGAGCTCGAATTAGGTGGAGGGACGATTATGTTTCTGGAAGTTTGCGTCCAATCAATACCAGCTTCTTCAGCAAGTGTATTCAAAGCATCGAAATGCGCATCTAGTAGAGCATTAGGTGAGTCGTTATATTTTATTTTTTGCCATTCAGCATATGACGGAAAGGATGTGTTGTACGATGTAGCCCCGAAACCCACCGGGTTAAGTGGCTTCTTAATTAAATCACCAAGCAAAGCCTCAAGTGTGATCCTTTTTGATTCATTGAAAGCCCAACCCCCACTTACTTCTTTTCCATCAAGTTGTGCTGAACCAATTTCTTTTAATTTCGAGCGGAATGGCTCACTTTCTGTTCGACCTCTAACGTAAATACTATTTGAGGATGAAGATGCGCTTGGCTCATCAATGTAAATTGCTGGTTCGCCTGTAAGGTCACTTAAAACAGCACCAACTTCTTTTGAAATTGAGATAGGAAATACATAGCTATTGTCAGACTCTCTATAAAATGGCTTATTAGCGCCACCAGCAGAGATTATTCGATCTTTATATTTAGCTATGTCGGAACGTGAACCTTTGATTGCTACTCTCGAAAGTTGCCCTGAAGTATTGAGTTCTTGGGTCATACGTAACGGGTAGCCTTTTACGCCTTTCTTATCATTAGCGCGCTTCTCACTAGGGGCTGACAAGTTAAAACTTGTAGCTTCCTCGTCCGAGTGAGCGCCTACGATGCCACTTATGTCATTGACTACCTTAGCGCGAGGTAAGGGCAGGAACGTATCAATTTGGCCAGTACTATTGTTCACCGCGATAGCTGTCAGTGAATAGGCTCCACGCGCCTTCCCGTTTACTTTGGTTTTGTAGTGTTTAGAGCTTGCAATTTTTTCGAGGTTAGTTGGGTTACCGTAACTATTAAAAGATAATCTGGATAACCCTGAAATTTCTACAAATGAATTTGCCTTTTTTATTTCAGAATTGATGATTTTGAGCGTGTTGCGAAATTTGTTGTGACCGTCATTCTCCTTGTAGAGCCTTTCAATGGCCGCCTCAGGCGTTTCATTAGCCAACGCAAAAAACTCAAAGGGCATAGCTTTTTTGGTTCCATCAGCAGTTCTTTGACCAATTCGAATCATTACTCCTCTAGCATATCCAGGAACTGAGTTCGTTGAACCTCTAAGAGCTTGAACCAATTTTTGTCTAAGGCCTTGTATGTTATGAATAGTTTCATAATTAGCATCAAGGGCTGTCGCACCTAATGATTTGAATTGCCCTTTTTCATTGTTTCTAACCTGAGTTTTGCCGTCGATTTTTAGTGGCGTTGAATAGGTTTTTTTGTGCTGTGGATGCTTATTTAGAGGTACGGCATAATTTGCACTATAAAACCCTGATTCCGGTCTAATCGCTTGTACACCGTAAGCTATAATGGTGGAGCCAACTGGGGCGAATGTTTTTGCATCAGGGTTTGAAAGATTTTCGATAAATGAAGTCGTATTTTGCTGCTTATTTTGAACTAGCGTAACCCTCTTATCACTTCCATCTTTAACCTTTCCAAACAGGTAGCCCTTGTTTCTATCATAACCAGTAATTTCAATAGCGCTGTAATCGTTAAACTTTTTCATATCAACCTACCTGTGGAGCAAAATCATGTGATTGCTCGCTATCTCCGTTTAAATTTAAATTGTGTGAATTCATATCCAGAGAGCCATTCCCTAAAAGCTCTTGTTCAATTGTTGTGTATTGCTTCTCTACAACGTCTCTTAATTCATTGAGGTGTTCGTGAACTTGGCCCCGAGTTTGACCAGAGAGATGAACATGATGAGAACTAGACTCAAATGTGGATTTATCGATTCCAATCATTTCTAGGGAGTCAACTACTTTTGATTTGTCTGGTGCACCTAAAGAACAGTATTTACCGGTATCCACACCGCGGATTTGAGCTTCTTTTATTAGTGCAGGGATGTCATATTTGACTGATTTGTAGAAATGCTCTGGGATATCGGAATTCGAGAGTGCTAAAACAGCTGAATCAAGATCAAACTCTTTTCTAGAGCCTACTAATACTGCAGGGTATGGAGAGGTGAAACCTGCTGGAACGCCTTGTACTGTTTGCGGTAATAGTTCCCTAGCTTCTGCAAATGCTTCTTTTGCTTTCGCTTCCATCATTCGTGCTATTGCGTACTTTTTAGCAACTTCTTCGTAGTCTGATTTTTGCTTCGTCGTTAAATCGACATCTTGGGTTTTTTGGAATGAGGGCTTTATCCCATTGAGCATGTTATTCCAGTGTGTATCACCAGTTTTAATTATTTGCTGGAATATTTCCGGCTTGGTTTGGATGCTATCTTTTTTAATAACAACATCGTCACTTGAGCTTTCGGCTTTCTTAGCAATTTGTATTGCTAAAGAAAATCCTTCGGCATCGAGGCCAGCCATGGAAGAAATAGTTTTGGCAGTATGGGGGCTTACGGATATATTGAACTGATAACTGGACGATAGATCATGCAAATTATTGGATGCAGCCAACTGAATAAAGTGATGCCTAATGATGTCCGACTGGTTAAGTATATCTTTTGTGCTTAGCTTATTTACATAGTCAGTTTTGATATCGTAGGCAAATTGTGAACCATTTGACTCCCCCAAATATGAGTCGATATTCAGTGCCCATGGTAGCTTTCCAGCGAATTCCCTTGCCTGTTCAGAGCTTTTTATACTTGTAGCGTCATTGAAGCCATATTTTGATTTGGCTACTTGTCTTAAGACAGCCTTTAAATAACCCTCTTCATGAACACTGGCAGATGGAGCCCTAATAGCTTCTAAATTCTTCAGAAGATAGACTTCTTTTGCTTCATAAGTAGGATAGTATTCGCCTTTATCAAAAGCCCATAGAGCCCTAATATCATGAGCTGTAAGGCCTGATGATTCTTTAATCAGCCTAAGAACCTGACTTTGTTTTAAAGTCTTGGAGGCAGCATCCAGCCATTTTTGAGCTTGTCTGATTTCGACTGCTCCTGAAGCTACTTGAGGCATTCTCTGTAATAGAGGTTCAAATTTTCTGTAGGTAGATTCAGCATCATCTTGGATAGCTTTAATCGTTTCCTTTTTGTCTAACAATACGAGGTTTGGCATATCTCTATTCCTTGCAACATCATGTAATTACATTACATGCGTGTTTATCTCTGTTGTATGTCTCTAGCTTCTGATTGCTTCATAGATGATGCAGAAGGAATGGAATGCACAAAGATCTTCTCTATGGTGTCTCGATTTGTTGTACCTATGCGTTGATATCCCCGTTCTGTTAACGTCACAATGTAGGGGGTTACAGGGTTGGGCTGCTCAAAAAAGGCGGTCATGTTTGCTTTTAGGGCTAGCGCACCTTCTCTGTTGGAGGTATGAGAGTCGGTAATGAGTGCAGAGAATGGCTGATTTTGAATTAGACGGTGTAAAAGAGCTTGTCTCTCTTTGTTCTCGATTACAGATAAAAGCGCGACTGCTTTATCTACAGAGTCTTTAGGTTTTACAAAAGCCACTGGAATGAAAGTAACTTTAGTTTGATGAGACTTAGCCGATTTCAATATAAAATTGAATTCATGCTGGCATGCAGGACAATTAAGGTCTACGAATACGTAAACATTTTTATTACCTTCCCCAAATGTCACACCGGATAATGATTGGTAATCGCTAAATCCATCGTCCTTTGTGCTATTAGCAAATTCACTCGAAGAAGATGGTTTAAAAACTCTACCTTTATCGTTGCGAGTTTGATCTTCAAAGTCGCCGTCTAAAAGCACAGATGCGGTACCTTTTTTTAACTTGTTGAAATGCTTTTTTGTTTCAGCAGCTAGTTCTTGTTTCTTTTTGTTCGCAATGGCAATTGCTTCTAAGGCAGGTATCTTATGAGCTTCATCTATATTAGTAATGTGTTTAGATAGCGCGTTTCCTTGGATGATAGTTTCCATATCTGGTAGTAGATACAGGGAATATTGCTCACCTGTTTTTTTGTGTGCGAGAAAATGAAAAGCACCGCCAGGCACTTGTTCGAACCCTGTAACGTGTGTGCCAACACCAAAGTACATTGTCGCTAGACCTTTAGCATTTCTCTCCACCTGCTTTAAATAGTTTTCAAAGTCTTGTGTTTGAGCGCGACTGGCGAAGCTTGAACTCAACAATATTATAGCGATTAGGACTCTCATGAATTCCTCCAAAATTCTATTGGGGTTAATTCTATAAATCCTCTCATCCCACACATACATCAAATGTCTGATAAATCGGGTTTCACATTGTGAAGTTAAGGTGACTTTCGGATGATCACTTCAGTTTAAAAATGAGGTGTGTATGAATAGGTTAAATCTCAAACTTGAAATTAATGTTGCTTCTAAAGGAAATGTCGCAGTTGATTGCGTATGGGACGAAGAATTTCTGTCTTACCCTACCAGCCAAAGGATATACCTTCTTCAGCAAATAATTATTTCAATGCAGGTATACCTGAACCAGCTAAAGGTTAATCTAAATAAAATTCAGATTGATAAAGTTCCTGTAGGTAAAGGGTTCATAGATTATCAAGCTCCGATAGGGGAGGCAGAACCTAGTGAAAAAGCGAGCATTAACTTCGAAGGCTCTCTAGTAGATATAACATCACAACAACGTGCTGTATGTATTGCTGCATCTGTCAAATATCTTATTGGGGTTGGACAAATATTCATGGCTCACCAAGAGAAGAATAAATAATGAGCCGAGACGTAAAGCAAGTCGATATTGATGATTCTTTGTTAATATTTGCTGAAAAACAAAGTAAAAAATTAGAAAAAAAGGTAACGATTCTGTTTAAGGCCTTTTTGTTCATAGTGCTTTGTATAGGCCCGATAAGCCTCTTCCTAAGCTATTTTTCTAATCAAACCCACATTGAAAAGCCGGCACTAATCGATCGTGATAACAACGTTGAATACGTGGAGCCTTTGGTCAACCCAAGTATCAATTATACGTATGCGGGTGACATAGCAGAGGACTATGCAGAAGATTTACTTTCATTCCATTTCCTTAAAATAGATAAGCAGCTACAAAGTCGAAATTCATACTTCTTCCATGGCTTCTTTGAACCTCTATACATGGAGCCTTTAATCGAAAGCAGCTCTATTAATAAAATTATAAATCAAAAGCTTATCGTAACGGCTACAACAGTCAGAAAGCCGCAATTGCAAGGCGTTTTGCTAGATAAAGGGTATCGGACTTTCATATTCAATATTCCGATTATCCAAACTATGTATGGCCCTTCCGGCGACCCAGAAACAAAGTCATTAATGCTTCATATGCGATTACGCCAAGTTATTAGGACAGAAAATATAAACGGTTTAGTTATTAGCGATTTGGGAATAAGAAAAAGATGAGTGAAGAGAGAGATTACAACGAAGAATTAGAAGCAATCTTCGGGAAGTCAACTGATTTAAGGGTGGCTTATAAAGATTCTGGAATGTATCCATCACAGATAATTTTGGATAGGAACAAGTTCCTCCGTAGAATAGTGAAAGTATGTGTTGCCGGTATCGGCCTAGCTCTGGTTTGCCTAATGGTGCTCTCATTTGGCTTAAACAAAGCTGCTAACAAAGATCCTATTAGCCTTGCCTTTTTACTTTCTCCTGAGAACAGTGTAGTTGAATTACAGCAGACATCGCTCCCAAGTATAACTGAAAAAGACGTTCTAAAATTCGCTTCAGACAAGGTAAAGGAATTTCATAAGATTTCGTTTACTGACTATATAGAATATATCACTTCCCTTGAAGATGAGTTCACCAACCAAAGAGCTTTTGATAACTATCAATTGCAGATGATGAACTCAAAGCTCATTGACCAAATTACATCAAGAAAACTCACCTCTTGGTCTGAACCAACTTCTGCTCCGCGAATAGTCGACTTTGATGAAGATAACTATATTTGGCATATCCAAATGACCTTCGACTGGTTTATGGGGGGCGGAAATTACTCAACGAACGGTCGCGAATACCAAATTGATTTGATTATCCATTCTGTAAGTCGTGATAAGAATATTCGAGGCCTCGCCGTAGATTCTTACTTCTTAAAATCAGTTAGGGGCTAACAATGAAGAGTTTGCATGTAGCACTTTTACTAACTATCGCGAGCTTCACAGTTGAAGCACAAGAAAAGCAGCAACTTCCTGATGATTTAATTCCCTATACAGATGAGGCTGTAGAGACTGATTTATCAGAAGAAGAATTGGAGAACTTAGCGTTTGAAATTTTCCTTCAACGGAAATTCAATATGACGCCTGAGCAGTTAAGAAAATTTGCTGAAATGAAAAAGCAGGAGTCTGAAGCGTTAAAAAGAAAGAAGCCTGCTATACCAATACGGACGATTGATAGCATTGATTTATCACCGGGTGCTAAACCATACGTAATCCATACCACCCCAGGTTGGGATTCACATCTATCAATTATTGATGCAAGCGGGAAGCCTTGGGAAATTGTCTATGACTCTATTGGAAGTTCAGAAGAGTTTACGGCTGAAAAACTTCAAACATCAAATAATAACAAGATAAAGATCACAGGTAACTACAGAGTCGGTTCAACCAATTTAACAGTAGGGCTTAAAGGGTTAGACGAGTTAATAACCTTTGAGTTGGTAGCGGATAAGAATGAGTATCACGCTTCTCTTACCATGCAGCTACCTAAATTAGGCCCTCTTTCTTCTGAGGTTCCTTTAGAGAGCCACAATGCCATGATGAGCAACGAGCCATATATGCAGGAAATTCTGCAAGGCGGCCATTCGCTTAGTGATGATTTTGAAAAGCTAAAAACTAGTAATTCTCGGGTCAATGCATGGAAAAAGGGTGAAGTCCTGTTTCTTCTAACTGACCTGACAGTTCACGGTATTGATCCTATCTCAGTACGACATGGGCCAGGGGGATTCGCGGCCTATGAAATCGCCTATCTTCCATCAATTTTGTTTACCAATGATAACGGAACACCTATTTCTGTGTATTTTCAGAAGGACAACTCGAAGTATGAATATTAATAAGTACACAAGCGCAATTATGGCACCTTCTAACCGTCCATTTCTTGTCATTTCTGTGATGATTGTGTGCGTAATTATACTGGGAACTTTGATTGTTTCCTTTATTACAGCTGACGATAAAAAATCACCGAACACGATGGTTCAGATTGCTGGTGGAGAGCAAAAAGCTGATGCGTTAGCCGACTACGATGAAGCCTATGCCGACTCCATAGAACAGCAGAATAAGGCCAATTATGAAAATGCGACAAAACAGAGAAATGGTGTGCATATTCCTTTCATTATTGACGGCGATAAACAAAATCAGTCCATAGAAGTTAGCGAGGAAATTGCTACATGTGGTTGCACCATGTCTGATGAAGAATTTCATGCAAGGTTAGCGAGAGCTGGTGTTGAGTTTGAAAACAACCGCGATTATGTGAGCCGTGTTGGGAATAGTGATATTTATATCTCTGCAGATAGGTATCTTGTTGGTGAAGACAAGCAAAAACATCTTCTAGCAGGTCAATCAATTCGTTTAGGCGAAGATGGCGCCTTATTAATGGATAACGAAGTGTCATTCAGTGATAAAAGCGGCACTGCTCTGTATTTGGGGGTGAATGGAGAAATCATTGACTCTGAAGCAAAGCAAGTTTCCCTTATGGGTCAATTGCAGTCTGCAAATGGTGTCGTACTAATGTCCAACGGATTATATGCATTTCGTGCTGATAATATGACTCAAATAGGCAATTCAGATGTGTATCAAACCTCAGACTCTCAATTAGTTACGCTAGATGGAAAACCTATTCGACATGCAGGTAATTTTGTCTTCAGAAACCGTGAGCGTGAGCTAGTAGATATTCGTGAGATTGCTTCAAGGTGGGAGTCGAGTGTCATCTACCAGAATGCTAGAGGGCATCTTGTAAATGGCTCAAATGAGGTTTTCGACAAGCCGGGTATTCTTTTTTCTTATACGGGGATACTGATTGATAACTATGGAAAGCTAGCTGAGCCTTTGGCAAATCTAAAAAGGTTGGGGGATTCTGATTTATTAATAGATGAACGCCAGATACTGAGAGATAGATTTAACAACGTCATTCTTCACTATGGCGATGGTGTGTCTAGAGGAATTGGGGATAGGTTATTAACGGGTCACATTTCTGTCAGAAATCACAAAGATGCTGAAGTCTTGGTAGGAGACGATGGCCTTCTTTCAGTTCCTATTGGCTCTGGGGGTATACAGTCAGGCATTCTTAAAAATAGCGAAGGTGTTGCATACGACAGGAACGGCCATCTTATTACAAGGCAAGGGAAACTTACCCAAAAAGGCTCTTCAGATATATTTTTAACTAGCGATGGATTGCTAGCAACTAAACAAGGTAAGCCTCTCCTTTACCGAGGGAAAGACATCTTCATAGATTTCAACAAATACCTTCCTTCCGGTTTAATCGGTTTGAGAACTTATGATAACCAAGCGGTAACTGACCAAAAAAATAATCAATTATATTTGAATAATGATGGTCAATTTGTGACTCAAAGTGGCGAATTAGCTGTAATCGGTGTCGATATACTCACGGCTGATAATGTTGCTGTTTCTGCTTCGGGTAAACTTCAAAGTAACGATGATGCCCTTGTTCCTGTAGTCAATGCTGATGGGGAGCTACTTTTATATAATGGTAAGCCTGTCAGAAAGAATAAAGACGGACAGTTATTTGATAGTGATGGAAATCCAATTCTGACTAAAACTGGGGGGCTATTAAGATTAAACGACGCCGGCTTCATTGTTACTGAAGATGGTCAGATTGCTTCAATGGATGGCTTCAGTTTAAAGAATGGGAATAAAGTTCAACAAGGTAGTTTTGGAACGCTTGAGCCATTGCTAAGTGAAGACGGTTTCCCTTTAACCTTTAAAGGAAAAAAACTTTATAGAAAGGGGAATCGAGTCGTTGATGAAGACGGGAATATTGTCAGAGATGACTCAGGTTCAGCTCTGGTTATCTCGAAGGATGGAGAGGTGGTTAACGCCTTTGGTGTGCCAATCACAGATGTAAGCTCTAAATCTTCCCCAAATTCTGATGCGATAGATCTCGTTACTAAGAAAGGGGAAAACGTCTATGTGAATGGAAAAAAAGTGCTTAAAAAGCCCGACGGTTCTTTGGTTTATGAAGATGGTGGACCTGTTCTAGACAGTGAAGGTCGAGCAGTTTTTATGAATGCAGATGGAGGCTTTGTTGATGCTACTGGCCGTAGGGTCGATTTACCATTTACTGATAGGCAAGGACGCACAGTTTCTTCTAACGAAATAATTGAAAAGCCTATTCAACGTTCATCAAGTCTAACATCTAAAGGCAAAGACATTTTCTACAAAGGAAAAAAGGTTTTCCGCAATAAAGACGGTTCTTTAGTCGATGAAGACGGAAATATTGTCACTACTAAAGACGGTAAGCCGGTGTTCGCCAATATGGATGGCAGCATTGTCGATGCAAAAGGAAACCCAATTAGCGAAAACCTATTCACCGATAAAGATGGGAGAGCAGTATCAAACACTTCTTTAGATAAAGTAGTTCCACAAGGAGTAATGCTTACTAGCAACGGCCAGCCTCTGTTATTCAAAGGGAAGAAGGTCTTTAAACAGAGCGATGGCAGTCTTGTGGATGAGCATGGGAATTTGGTTAAAGACAGTGATGGCAACATCGTTTTTATGGACGAATCAGGTGCCTTTGTTGATTCTTCTGGCAATGAAATTAAAGAACGTCTATTCAAGAATAGAGCAGGTGAAACAATAAGTCCTGATGATGTAGACCCCCCTCTAATGAGCGTTACCGCTAATGGTGAACCGCTCTTCTACAAAGGTAAAAGAGTATTCCGGAAAAGTAATGGATTACTTGTAGACGAAGATGGCAATGAAGTTAGAACAGAAGACGGAAAAAGTCTGCGAATTAACTCAAGTGGCGAACTAGTGGACGAAGATGGAAAGAAAATTTCCGAACCTCTATTCACTGATGCGGCTGGGAATATTGTCGAAAATAAAACTATTGATGAACCTCCTCTATTAAAGACCCCTTTTACATCAGATGGGAAACAAATTTATTTCAACGGGAAAAAGGTATTCAAGCAACCCGACGGTTCGTTAATAGATGAAAATGGGCTGGTGGTTAAGTCGGCGTCTGGCGAAACAGTTTATGTAGATAAAAACGGTAAGCTCATTAATGAAGCTGGTAAACCAATAAGAAATGTACATCTCACTGATAAAAACGGTATTAGACTCAAGCCAAATGAGTTCAAGGCATTAGATAATGAATTGGTCACTAAAAATGGTTCTCCGATTCTTTACAATGGCAAACGTGTCTATAAAAAGAAAGACGGCACCCTTGTAGACCAGGATGGAAACGAAATTTTACATAATGGAAGACCTGTTAGATTGAACGAATCTGGGGATGCGGTGGATTACTTAGGGAATAAGATTGAGAAGAAGATATTCAAGGACGCTGCTGGAAATGATTTACCCAATGCCGGATTCAAATCTGAGCCGGTGCATGGGCAGCTTGTCACTGCAAATGGAAAACCAATGCTTTTCAACGGTGAAAAAGTTTATCGTCAACCGGATGGAACACTTAGGACTCTTTCTGGAAAGCTAGCTACCGATGCTGATGGAAAGGTTGTTTATCAATCGAAAACAGGCGCTTTAACAGATATAAACGGAAGAAAATTAGCCAATAATGTCTTAACTGATATGGATGGCAATTCTATTGCTAACAGTTCTTTAGACCACCCGCCATTGCCACAAGAAGTGGTTACTCTCAACGGTTCCCCTTTGGTACACAACGGAAAGAAAGTGTTCAAAAGAGCTGATGGATTATTAGTAGATGAAGATGGGGTTCCTATAACCGATGACGCTGGCAATGAGGTCTATTTAAATGAGCAAATGGAATTGGTTGATAGTGCTGGTGGAAAAATCTCGAACCCTTTTAAAGAGGGTAAGATTTCAACTATACCCAATGGAGGGTTTAAAGCCCTTTCTTCGGGAGAAGGTGCGTCAATAGGTAGTTTCAATAGCACTTCAGATGGTTACCTACTTGACCAGAAAGGTCGCCCAATGACTTATAACGGAAAAAAAGTCCGTATAGGGAAAGACGGAATGCTCATTGATGAAGAGGGCAACCCAGTTAAGGATAGCAGAGGAAACGAGGTATATATGTCAGATTCAGGTGCCTTAGTCGATGAAAACGGAGAAAAGATATCAGGCACTTTACTTGCAGATGGTGACGGAGTTTTGCTTCTTGCTGATGGCAAGCCAGTTACTACGGAAATGAAGCGAATTGGTAACACTGACTTTTTCGTTACTAGAGATGGGAAAATTGTCGATCAGCATGGACGTCCTTTTAAGGTTAATGGAAAAGCAATTGGAATTGACCCTAAAACTGGAAAGCTAGTCGACAGTGAAGGAGTTCCGATTAGAGATGCATTGGGAAATAGTCTATTCATGACGGAGTCTGGGGCATTAGTAACATCTGATAAGAAGCCTGCCAAAGGTGTTGTTGTGGTTGATTCTGATGGTTCAGTTGTTGGAGAAAACGGTAAGACAATTAAAAATGCAAAGGATCTAATCCCAATTGCAGGTACAGATTTGTATAAGACGACTTCTGGGCTCGTAGTAGACAAAAATGGAATGCCAATTAAGCGTGATGGTGAGCTTCTTTACCTTGACGAAAATAATAAAGTAGTAGATGAACTGGGGCGTAGTGTTCGATTTAGAGGGCAGCGTTTATCGGTTAATAGTTTAGGGCAGATCACAGGAGAAAATGGTGACGAAATTCTCATTAATGATAAACCGGTATCATTGGCAGACTTAAGCACTGCACTTGCGCCCAAAATTGAACAGAAAGGTAAGGCGGAAGGTATTCTAAATATTGCCACTCAGAGCAAAGAAAATCTAAATGACAAAAAAGAGGGGGCTTCTTCAACGCGTACCATTGATGAAAGTATACCTGAACAAAAATCGGCTGAATTAGCTAACCAGGCTGTGGACGAATCAGGCAAAATTCGAACAAGTAGAGTAGACTCAAACGCTAAATCAAGATTGGCTGCGAGACTTATAAATAAGTTAAATGCCATGGAGAAAACTACGGCAAGCTATATGGACTCTATTGAGCCCCAGTATGTGAGCCTAAGTAATTATCACGCTATCGATACTACCAACAATGAAGTAGAGAAAGAGAAAGCTCAAACAAACTCCAACAAGGACTCTGCTAATGTTGATGGTGGCAATATTGTAATCAACTCTGGCGATACTGCATATGCTATTGTTCAGCACATGATGGATACCGACTTTAATGATCAGCTTGAGGTCGAACTACACATGGCCGATCCAGATAACCCACTTCACCTCGCTAAAGCTTATGCTGAGGTCGAACTACGTTACGACAATGCAGTTCTAGTATTTAAGAGGTTTTGTCCTCTGGATATTCCTTGCTTTACATCAAATGCTATAGGTTTAGACCCAGTGACTGCTTCTGCTGGATTAGGTGTCGAAGTAGATACCCATTTTTGGTATCGCTTTGGAGGAGTCTTTCTCGCTTCATTTGCCAAAGGAATTGGAGAAGGTGTTGAGAACAGCCAAGACCGAACTGAGCAAACTGATATCGTTGCTGGCTCTACTGAGTCGACGACTATCATATCAGGTTTGAGTACAACGGATGTGTTACTACAGGGAGTAGGCGCTGCAGGTGAGGTACTTATCCCAACTTTAGCTCAAAGAGTTAATCGCCCAACTACGGTAAGAATACCAACTAATACCGAGATCTTGGTGAAGTTCTTCGAACATATCCCTGCTTCAAAATTAAATAAAAAATCTTAAACAAAAGGGGGGCATTACGCCCCCTTTCTTGTCTTTCCCGACTTATCTTACATTTGTGATTGTTACATAAACTCCTGATAGTTAACTTGTCCTCAATTAAAGTTTGGGGGCTGAACATGAACCACGATTTACAACCTGATTTTGCAAGTGACGAAGACGATTTATTCTCAAAAGGAGCGCCGTCAACGTCCTCTGTTGTTCCTATCAAAAATCAAACTGAGGAAACTGACAGTGAAACACCGAAGTCAGAGAGTAGTCAGGAAAACTCTACTAATAAAAATCAAGTAAAGAAAAAAGCGAATCCTAAACCTCCTCGCTGGTTGATAAATAAATACACAATTTCACTTGCGGGGTTGATGACTCTACTTGCTGCAACAGTCACCTATGTTGGACCGAATAAATTTGTTCAACAACTTGACGCAATAACTTTACCCTCGTTGAGTGATGGGGATATCAAAGATGAAATGTGGCAACAAAAAATTAGTGAATTGAGCACGCAATTTGAAGCATCACAAGAAAAAGTTGCAGAAATACAGAGTAACCTCGGTCGTAATGCTTCATATCAAGAACAAATTTCTGAGCTAAGAACTAATCAGCGTGAGTTGATTAGCAGAATGGAAGGAATTCAACAAAATCTTAATGCTACGCTCAGTAAATTAGATTCGCTAGAGTCAGACATGCTTACGTTTGCTACATCTGATAGAGATTTCGATGATTTGTTGTCACAAGTGCAGTCTGCAAATTCAGCAGTTCAAAAGCTAACTTCACAGACCGAAAGAAATACGAAGAACTTTGGTTGGTTGGCCAACAGAACAGAAGCTCTGGAAGATTGGAAAGAGCTAAACATGGAGCAGAATAGAAACGTTAGCGAACAATCAACCTCTCAGTCCAAAGAACTCGTTCAATCACATATTGCTAAAGGTAGTCCTGTAAAGCGGGTTGTTCAGTGGGAAATTAAACTAGCTAGCTTCGAGCGTTCAATAGCTTTCCTTAAAAACAAATCTACAAACCAAAAACTAAGAGTGACCATAGGAACCAACGTTCCAAACTGTGGAAAGGTTTCCACAATGAATGCGGTTGACCGAACTATTACAGCAGGCACATGCGTTATTAGGTCTTAGTGGTGGATTATTCAAACTTTATCAATGTATTTCACTCAATTGCTGAGCAGATACCAGGCTTATACAGAGCATTGATTGTTATATCCGCGATTACAGGTGTTCTTTTAACTAACAGTGGAATCCAAGCGATTTCGAGTAGCAATAAAGCGCATCAACAACCAAAAGCGGGAAGCTATTTCAAAGTATTCTTCGGGCCGTTGATGTTCTCGCTGGGTGCTTTACTCGAAATGGGCACATATACAATTTTTCGTACCCAGACCAACCCCATTGTGCTGATGAGTTACACGCCACAATCGGGTGACGATACTACAGTCGTCTTATATGCAGTTAGGTTTTATATCACTTTTATTGGTTTTTTACTTATGGCAAGAGCCACATATGTTGGTGCGATAGGGGCCGACACTAAACGGGAGAATTGGCATTTTGAAGCATTAGCTTTATACGGATTAGCAATCTTGTGTTACGCATTTGACCTCGGCGTGGACATGATTTCAAACAGTGTAGGTCAGGGTGCTTTAGGCACAGAGTATTTTTCTTTTTAATGAAACTATAGGAATAAAGATGAAAAGAAACCTTAAAACAATTCTAGCACTTGCTGTTAGTGGATTAATTTCGACTGGTGCAGTCGCACAGAGCATAGGCACAGGCGCTGATAACCTAGCAAGTGGCGGTAATAGTATCCTCAACATGATATTAGTCTTCTTGGCGATCGTTGGTGTGCTGTTTGTTGCTAGTGGCATTATGGGGCTTATGCAAGGTAGAAATGGCGGTGGTGGCGAAAGCAACGGCACTCACTGGGGGAAAATTGGTGGCGGTGGCGCATTAGCTTCTATCATGGTTGTTATTTTGATGGTTACAAATCAGTTTTTTGGTGACTCAAATGAGTTCGAACAAACTCGTACCTTAATTCAAGGCGGGAGTAACTCAGGTAGCTCTTCTTCAAACTAGTAACCTATGATCAGCAATCTCAAAGAGCGCAAGAACATGCCTAGTGACCTGAACTATCAGGTTACTAGGCGAGAATGGTCTGTTTTGAATGACAATGATTTTTTGTGTAGCTGCTGTGGTTTTCAATCAGCTCCCACAAAAGAAGTCCCCTCTGGCTATGTAGAGGTGTTTGTTAATTCAGAAGGCGAACCTTTTTTATTATGTTCTATCTGTGCTACTTCAAAAAAATTAGGTAGGCAGGTTAGTGGGAGCAATAATCATGGTTTAATTCTACATGTTACCAATCTCGAGCAAGCTCATGTAAGCAATGTTGCCCGTATTACATGTACAAGTTTAGTTTCATCACTTCCGTATGCTAAAGCTGCTCAAAATTTAATTAGCCAATTTCAACACATGCAGGCTACAAAAAAAGACTACCTTTTTTTAACGGATACTGGGTCTGTAATACAAACCGTAACAGCTTTAACAAGCATTAGGGCTAATAAGTTGGAAGAGGCCTCTTCCATTTTTAAGCACCTTAAATACTTTCCATCAAAAGCTGAATACCGGCATATTTTAAAATACTGGCATCAGGTTAACCCTGACTACTTCTCACCACCTCCCTCACTGACATAGGGTGTAAGTCAATGATATATAACCATCCACAAACGTTAGCTGAGCGATTTTTGTCAAATTTTGAATCCTTAGCACAAATTGTCTCTTCTAAGTTGTTAAAACAAAGCCCAAAAGATTTTGTGAGCCTTGATACAGTGCACGGTGATTTTTGTTTAGTGCAAAATGATGGAACCCTTGTTTCAGGTATTCGTATTGATGGGAGTCGCAGCACTGTTTCACAAGAAGAATATGACGACTTGATTGAAACTATTGAGGAAGACTATAAAGCCCACCTGCAAGAGGGGACGCATAGATTTATTCATTATTTTTCTTCAGATACTGACAAAACAAAAGAAGAACTCAACCGGGTCTTCGGTGACGCAGCAAGAGCAACAGCCAGTAAAATTGGCTTTATTGACACAAGTGTAATTGATGAAGAAGTAGATGCACTTGCAAAGTATTGTCATAGTGAGCGCAATTATTTAGTTGTTTATACTTACGTTAGGAATTTAACCCCGACGGAACGAAAGGAGTTGCAGCGCCTAAAAGAAAAACAAGCTAAGGGCATGCCGTTTATGACGGGAGCTCAATCACTTTCGAAAGGCGTTTCCTTTTATGTTGATAAACATGTCAGCTTATTGAACTCATTACGTGAGATGTTTAGCAATTCTAATATTTTTTGCAGAACCATGGATATCCATGAATTAACTTACGATATACGGTTGGCTTACGATAGTGCATGGACAGCTCCCGATTGGAAAGCTGTATTAACTGGTGACAAACATAGCCTCCAGATACCAGAAAAGAGAAAGGGTGACTATTCTCATTTGGGTTACCCAAGACTCGCTGATCAGCTAATGACACGAGAACTTAGTCCATGCGACAGTTCTACTGCGAGGATAGGTGACACTATATATGCCCCATTGTCGGTAGCATTTAGTCCACAAAACCCAAAGCCATTTAATGCGTTGTATAAAGAGCTACAAAAGGCAAATATCCCATTTAGAATTCACTACGATATTACCAACGGTGGTATGGGGTTAATTAGCTTTCAAGACACCTTGGCTACCTTCCTGCGCGTAACGGGAGGCAGCGACAATAAAGATGTACTGTCAGTATCAAAAGCACTGCGAGACTTAAGGGATGGTGGACACGAAATAGTAAGCCTAAAAATTAATATTTGCACATGGGCTTATAACGATGACATCCAGCTTGCTAAAAAAAGACGAGAGTTAATAGCACGTATTTGCCAGTCTTGGGGTAACACACAAGTTGCTTCTGTAGAAGGAGACGTAGTTGAATCTACACTATCTAGTATTCCAGGCTTAACTAGTGGTAACTCTGCGAAGCCTTTACCGTTTGATTTACACAGCACTGCCAGACTTCTTCCAATTACGCAGCCAGCGTCAGTTTGGGAGACAGGTTCTAGGGTTTACCGGACAGTAAGAGGCAAAATTATCCCCTGCCAACCCTATTCTCAGAAACAGTCACATTGGACAAAGTTAGTTGTTGGCCCAATGGGCTTCGGTAAGACCGTTGAGCTTGCATCTGATAATTGGTCGCTAGTCTTGCACCCTGACGCACAAGAGCTTCCATACATTAGACAAATTGACATCGGCCCAGGCTCTAAAGGGCTCGTAGACTTGGTCAGTTCGTGTCTGCCCGAATCTAAGCAGTATCTAGCTCAATATTATAGAATTCAAAACACGAAAGACTTTTGTGTTAACCCAATGGATACGCAGTTAGGTCTAAGGAATCCCCTTTCAGGGCACATGTCGACTTTGATCAACATAGTAAGCACGCTTTGCCTTCCTGATGACAATACTGCTCCCCCTGAAGGTACACTTGACGTTATTCAGGCTTTACTAAAGTTAGCGTATAGGGTTTGCGCTGAAAGGAAGTCTTCAAAAGATTACCATTCAGGCTACATTGAGCAAGTAGATGCGAAGCTTGAAGAGCTAGATTTCAACCCGCCGACAAAAATCCCAAGGTGGTGGGATGTTGTAGACTTCTTAGCTATCAACAAAGAATATCGACTAGCTTCTCTAGCTCAACGTTATGCTGTGCCAACTTTTTCTGACCTAATAGCATTATGTTCGGACGGTAGGATAGTTGACGATTTCGCCGAGTCTAAAACGCCTACGTTCGAACCAATCGTTAAATATGTTTCTAGGAAACTTCGAGCTGCCATGTCAATGTTTCCGATTTTAAGTGGCGTAACTGTTTTCGACATAGCTCATTCAAGAATAGTGTCTTTAGACCTAGATGATGTTACAAAAGGTAAAGGCCCGGAGGCGGAAAAAAGAACAGCGCTAATGTATACGCTGGCTTACCACATCTTGACCAATGATATTTATAAAGGGCCCGACCAACTGAAGGAAATGGAAGGTCCAGTGGGGATCTTCGAACACGATTACTATTCTTTCCACGAACAAGAAATTGCCAGACTTCAGAGAACTGTTAAACGATTCGTTGGCGACGAAGTTCATCGTGGTAGGAAAGTAACTCAATTTCTTGAGCAGCTTGTGACAATGGTGCTTGAGGGACGGAAGTGGGGGGTTGATGTTGTGCTAGCAAGTCAATTAGGTAACGCGTTCCCTGAGGAAATCAAAGAGCTGGCTACTACAATTATAATACTTGGTGCGGGTGGTAAGAAAAATATCGACTCTTTGGTTAACGAGTTTGGCCTCAATGATTCAATGGCGAATTTGTTGAGAAACTCAATTCGCAAACCTGGCAAAGGTGGTTCAACAATGATTGGTCTTTTCGACACCAAAGATGGTTGGTTAGAGCAATTGTTGATGAGTACGAAAGGGCCAATTTTTCTATGGACTGTAAACTCTACAAGAACTGACACATACATAGTTGAAAGATTAGCGAAACAAATAGGGCTTTGGGAAACGAGAAAGTTATTGGTCCACCGATATCCGCAAGGCTCGTTTGAAGAAGAAATAGAAACAAGAAGAAAGCAGTTGGGCGCTGATGATGAAAAGGCGTCAGGTATCCTAGACTCGATAGTCGAAGACAACATTAAGTATTACAACAACTATTTCTATTCCCAGATCGATAAGTCAGTGGCTTAATTGAACTAGAAATACCGCCATTAGGCGGTATTTCTTTTATACAGGTTCATCCTTTCACTAATCAAAATCCAATCGCTTCCAATTCTGCTTTTGTTCTTTACCTCTGCCGGCGCAATAAAACTGCTAAGGTGGGTATGGTATTTGGGGGGGGAGAAAAGAACATAAGGCAAACTCGCAGCATATCCCTTTGCTTTTTCTGCATCCTCTAATCGGATGGATGATTCAGGCCGCAGCTTTATCCGGCGTTTAACCGCAAATTCTGCGTTTTGATGTGCATCTAGTAACAACTTGTCGTGTTCAAGCTTCTCTAGCCAACTTTGACGAGAATAAGACAAGGGAACGGTATGAACCCCTTTATCTATTTTCTGTTTCAACTCTTCGAGCGTATAAGCTTTATGGAGTGGGCGTGAAACCCAATTGAAATTTACGCGGTGAACATCCTCTTTAAATGCATAGATGGTGCGATAAGCCGACGTTGTGATTAAATAATTGAATCGGTCATGCACGTTCTGCCACTTTTCGTAGGCATCATCACTGCTTTTTACTACTGCCGCTCTAAACGCCTTTTTCTCATTATTGATCTTTTCAATGCAAGCAATAATCTCTCGTTTGTTTTTGGTTGCTACTACGAAGCCAGGGTGTTTTTGTACGAACCGGCGTGACTTTTGTGGCGTTTCATCGAATACGTACATGTCCTTATAAGCATCAATAATTTTTAAAATCGCTTCTTGGCCAGTAAACATATCAACATTAATGCTTGAGTAGCCGTGCTCAATAAGTTCCTCTTCTTGTTCTTTAAGTACAGGCTCAATGGCGTAGTAATATGTTGAAGCCGGGCAGGCGCTATCGAGGAGCAGTTCTTCTAGCTCTTTCAGAAACGCTTCAATATTACTCATGTGGAATTGTAGAAACATTTATTAACCATAGTGCTGTTTACTTATACAGCAATTTTAAGCCTATTTACCCACCAGCTCAAATCTATTCCGGTTTATGGGGTAGTGGCAGTGTGTTATAAGGATGGCTGAATTGTAGTATTAAATAATAGGTAAATTAGGAACATGGATGTACTCAAGCTTTTAGAGCTAGACCCAGTAGATGTGAAAGGCCACTTAGCCGTATGGAACGGAATTGAAAACCCATTAGAAACATTTTTCGACGGGCGATTTGAGCAATGGCAGCAAGCTCAAACTAAGCGCAATTTCGGTCGTAACTATATCGTTTCGCTTATCAAGTTGCCCGGGGTTTGCCAGTGGCTATTTGTCGGTGTTTATCTATCAAAAGGTATCTCATCGTCGAGCAGTGACGGAAAATGTCATTACTATGACACTGAGCTTACTACCATAGGCGAGAGCCTTATCGGGCGGCTGGTAGTTCACTTTAAACGTACAGGGCGTAATTCGTATCCCACCGGTGAAACCCTTTCTGGTAGAGCAACGATTCACTCTATTCTACCAGAGCCAATGGCATTCCAAGATTTCTCCGACTTCAAGCATGTGTGCCTATCCCGAAGTGAACTAGAAATGCTGTATCGACACCAATACCCCTCATGGAAGACCGCGCTTTCATCTGTGTCTGGCGTTTATCTAATTAGTGATAGATTAACGGGAAAACAGTACGTGGGCAGCGCCTATGGGGCTGGTGGTTTTTGGAATCGATGGTCAGCCTATGCCAATGGGCATCATGGGGGTAATAAGCTCTTGCGGTTGCTATTCAATGAAACCGGAGAAGGGGGCTTTAGTCAGTTCCAATACTCTATCCTTGAAGTCTGCGACATTGATTTGTCTAAAGAGTCAGTGATTGAAATAGAGAATAGATGGAAAAGAAAATTACTTTCTAAAGAGTTTGGTTGGAACGATAATTAAACTATTCAACATAATTTATTTTGTATTAATTTAATAGTTCACGCATGATAAGTGTAATTATCATGCGTCAACAAATCTCCTATCTTAATTTCATGTTCATTCCATCTAAAATAAATATATGACCAATAGACATTAATTTTCTGTCTTCATTTTTTAAATTCATATCACCACTGTATCGTATGAAATGAGGTTTATACCTGACCTGTACTATCATTGAATTTCGGAAACTTTCACGAATTGATTGCGCTTTTTTCATAAATAGACGGTCGCGATTAGCCAACCTGCTCGTATCGCATGTTACATTGACTGCGACCATGGGTATAAGCTTGTTATTTGCACGAATGTTATTTATCGTTTCTTCTGGTGAATTGAATAGCAGTGTCTCCAACTCTATATCCATCAGTTGCTCCGTTGCTTTGTCTAACGCCTTTTCAATTCTATTATTGTTGTTGTTGGTTGCGCTGCTTCTTACTGCCTTGCACTCAATAAAAGTGGCGTGTCTCTTACTGAATAAACCTATATCAATGCGCCCCTTTGATCCTTTTTCATATCTTGTTGCTGTCATTTCGGATACTGGCCAAAAGACAGCTTTGTCATTTCGATGCAGATTGTAGGCTGCTTGCATGATGAGTGGCGTTAGGGACACTTCTTTGGCAGCTGTCGGTAAGCATAGTTCTGGCACGATGGGAACAGATTCTCTGTATTCGCAAATTTGTCGACATACTTCATCCATTAGGTCACGTAGAGAAGCTAGCATGTTGTTGGGTGCAAAAATTCTCCAATAATTTTCTTCAATCAACACTTACACTCCTAGCGATTAATTTCACTACGCTATTATATAAATCTGACTGGTTAAGCGCTTCTTGTCGAGGGTTGCCGGTGCGCTTCTTCGTTTGCTTTGCTGCTCTCCAGCCTTCATTGAAAGCCAGTTCGATAATTAACGATAAGCGCTCTCTGTCGTAGTTTTTCAGTCTTTTGGTAAAGCTGTCGAGCATCAATTCGGTGCTATCAAAGTTTCCTTCGCCTAACCGCTGCTTAGCCAGGTCCACATCGTGTTCATATTCGCGATAGTCGGGTGACAATAAAAAGTCTATCGCCTCTTCCAATGTGTCGGCGCCCACCTGCGCTTTAAACTTATCAAGCATATTAAGAGAATGTGATTTTAATTGAAGATTTTTTATTCCTCTGTTTTCTCTATGTTTGTGCGCTCTAAATCTATTTTGAAGCTTTTTAATGGCATCTTGAGTAATTATTTTTCTAAGACAATCATAAGTCTTTTTAGTCTCTAAAAAATCAATGTCTTTATCGTTTATAATTTCTTTTTTGCCACTTATAAAATCGTCGCTTTTTAAAGATGAAATGAATTTATCAAAATTCTTTTCTATATATTCCTGCCAAATCTTATCGTTGCTCACTACCCTGCCCTGCGTTTGCGTTACTTATAACGCTTTTATATCACGGCTATGACCACCCTACTATTGTTATTTTATGTAAGCGTTATATGTAACGCTTTATTTGCTCTCTTTGCTGTGCTATTTTATTATTATAGATAATTATGTTTATATCGATTAATAGCATGGCAAATGAAATCGCGTTAGCGCAAAGCGACTTTTCGCTGAATGAAGAACATCGAAAGCTGGTGGTTCAAAATTTAACTGAACTAAGAGACTCGGTGTGGGAAACGATGTCGTTGAATACGCGTAAGGCTTATCAGTCTGATTTCAATCAATACCTTAAGTTTTGCCGTGCACATGCGTTGCCGGCACTGGCAAGTGATTGGAAAATTACCAAGATTGCATGCCAGGCGTTCTTCGATGAACTTATGGCGTCTGAGCTTAAACATCACACCATCAAACGAAAGCTCGCGTCGGTGCGCTTTTTCATTGGCGTAAGCGAGTTACCCGACCCATGGAAGCACTCCAAGCTTTTCAGTCGTTATGTGAACGGGAAGCTTAAAGAAAAACCAGCGGCGCAAAAGCAAGCAAAGCCATTAAAGTTAAATGATGTGCGTGTAGCAAATCGTGTGTTAAATGTAGACTCGTTATTGGGTTTACGCGATGCGGTGCTGATCAATGTCGCACTCGATACACTTTTTCGCGCATCCAACATTCTGGCCATTGAAGTCAATCATATCGACTGGCAAGCGAAGACAGTTTTTGCCCCGCGTTCCAAAACGGATCAATCGGGTGAAGGCCACTACGGGTATTTGTCTGACGAAACTGCAGAGTTACTGACAAGGTGGCTCGATACCGCAAAAATTACTGATGGTTATATATTTCGCAAACTCTCCCCTAAGCAAACTGTTCAGAAAGAGCCTATGCAATACCAGGCATTATTAAAGAGGTATGAGGCAATTGGTATGGCCATCAACACCGATGGTAAATTTACCTGCCACAGCACGCGCACCGGTGGTGTTCTCACGCTCATGGAGGCTGACGTACCTATGGCAGAAATTGTGCTTTCGGGAAACTGGAAAAGCGAAGCCATGGCTATACGCTATGCTAAACAATATCAAGCTGGTAAAACGGGCATGGCCAAAGTTAGGTGAGCGAGCAGTTTGCCGATTATTAATAGTAGGTTGATAATGAATCAGGCTACTTTAAAATCAAATTTCACTTTACTATTTTAGGAATTATAAATGATAAAAAGGATTATTTTCTCAACCCTCCCTGTGATTTCAATCTCATTATTCGGTTGTGGTGCGACTCTGCCCGGATATAATTCTGGACTATCCTACGAAGATGTTGCGGCGAAGAGGGCACCACTTTTTGAACGTGTAGAAGGCTGGTCTCTTCAACCAGCGTGCACTAATCTTATTGGCCATTTAATGTACGACTACCGCCATGTCTACAGAGAAGAGAACAGTATCCTTGTCGCTCCATTGCTGAAGTATACAGATTATGACATTAGAGGTAACCATGGCACTATGACCTATAGGCGTGGTAAGAATGCTGTTTACAGTTATACATTTTATAAAGACATTAACAGCAACCTTTTAATCGAAGATAATAGTTATAAAGAAAACGATAGTACAAAGACCCCTAAGAATGCTTATTGCGCCTTTTGCACCGATGACGGGTTTACGGATTTTGCGCTAAAAACGCATACTTTTATCGCCGCAGAAATTAAAAAGCACAACAAAAACAAAACCTGCGATGATTTCCAAGAGTTTTTAGGGAATGAAGAGAAAAATTACACTTCTGAGTTCTATGAAATCAGCTCGAAGTAATTCTTTATGTATTCACAACATCTAACTGTGTAAATAAAGTCCGAAGTCGAAATGAATTGCTGCGGAGTCTTGGAAGACTACTTAGGTTTGAAGTACACTTGAGGTGGCTTCAACCCTTGAGGTTGATGATACAAAAAGGAGGGCCATATTTTGACCAAGTTTTTGAATTACACTCGGCATCCAGAATAGCGGACAGAGAGCCATGGCCGGAGGGAAAGCTCCCCTTGTTCAGCTTGGATGCTCACAGCATGTAAAACCCTACCGGCCACCTCTTCACAGTTAAATTATCTTGTGTTTTTTAAGAAATTCCATCATAGCCTCTTGTGTACCAAATGCACCTAACAGCATCCTTCTAGCATGTATCTTAGAATTTTCGTCTTCTGCCTTTAATAAAAGTTCATACCATGTCTTTACTAATACTACTGGTGGTTCTCGCATAAAATTCCCACTTTAGCTTATATCTAGCTAATCAATTCGGTGAATAGTGCCCTTCGTTACTTTGCCAAATGAGAACTAGTCTCCTCGAAAAATTCTATCCCATAATACAGGTGATAGCTTTATGCTTAAAGTGCGACAATTTCTGTAATTAATTATGCAAGCAAGGTAAACGATGCCAACTATTATTTTGGGATTAGAAGATATGAAGCGGTTTGAGCAAGCGGAGGTAGTCTTAACGAACTTGCTAATGTTACAGCACCCTACCGAAAAAAAATTCATAATAAGTCATGACGACATTGTTGTATCAATAGAAGCAGCTATTGGATAGATCCATTCCACTATTAACAATAGAACGCAATTAATAAGAGGATATAATGGGAATAAAGCGGCGCATTGCCGTCTAATCTCAAAGAAGCGTTGACATACACGCTAGCGGCGCTCGTTATATCTGGCTGAGGGAAAACATGAATACCACTGTTTTTAGATTGGCAAAGCTTGCCGAGGCGCCGTACCATTGTTAGTGTGATTACGTCAAAATCGCTTGGTACTTACACCGTCAGTATCCCTTGGTAATCACACTATTATAACTCAAACTAACATATGCAACTCTTCTGCTCTGTTATCTGATAAGCTCTGAACTGCACTCGCTATTAAAACAAATTGCATTGTACCTAATTTCATTACGATTTTTGTTTAGGCATAACTCTGAAGATGTTCGATGTTCCCAGTTTAAAGCCCACAGATGAAAGTCGGCCGCAAATTTTTTATTTACAGAAGCGAGGCCACAACTCATGTCGTCTACAATTACACACTCTTCGTGCTTTGTGCACTCAAACCATTCTTTACTAGATTTCAATGGTATAATCATGGAATCAGTGATTAGAGGACGATAAATTGTGTTAAAACTTTTATTTGTAGAACAAGCAAACAACATTAAAAAAATTAGAGAGCATATGATGGACTCTTTGACATATTTATTCATCATTAATTACCTTAAGCGAGGATTTAGAAAATTCGACTAAGAGATCTAAACCTTGAAGCGTCTCTGGCCTATGTGAAATAATGAACAAAGTCTTACCTGCATTTTTTAACATATTGATGACCGCTCTTTCTGATTCGATATCCAAATTTGCAGTAGCTTCGTCCAAGATTAAGATGTTTTTGTTCAAATATAAAGACCTCGCAAGAAGCACTCTTTGAACCTGACCAGCAGATAAAGAACTTATATTTGGCCCAACTAGTGTCTCGTATCTCATCGGCATCGTCGCTATCTGCTCATGCAATCCAACCAATTTAGCACACTCAACAATTCTATTTACATCTAAATGTTCATCGAAAAAACTTATATTGTCGCCTATCGAACCATTTAACAAACTATCCGTTTGTAAAATTGCCATTACATCTAGATCTGACATATTGATGCTGTCCTTTGGCACTTTGTTACCATTAAGCAAAATTTTGCCCCTAGTCGGGCTTTCTAAACCTAGTATAAGTTTTACAAGTGTGGATTTTCCTTTGCCTGAAGGGCCATATAGTCCAATGGAAGAACCTTTAGAAACACAAAAGTTTAGATCTTCGATTAGATACTCACTCGCCCCAGGATACTTAAAGTACAGATTTTGAAACTCAATAGCTATATCTGACGTATTCGAGAACGTATAGTTTGACCCCACTGGTTGCGAACGAATTGAAGCTATTCTTGTAAGATATATTGATGATTCCTTAATTGAGAAAAAATGCATACTAAGAGATGAAACTCTAGCATTTACAAGCCCTATAGTCGCGATGATTGCCAGAAGTGAGCCAACTGTTATAACCTCGCTTATAAGTAAATGCGTTGAATAGCTGATAATGATTAAAAGTTGTATATTAGCGATCATTGTATGAACGGAGTTTAATTTAAATTTAAAATATTCGTCTTTGATCGTCGCCATCGTGGACTTTGACAGTCTATTATTGAGTCTTTTAGATTGGTTAAAGTAATTTCCGGAGACTCTATATTGTGTCATGCACCTGACAGACTCTTCAGCCATAGAACGCCAGTTGGACCATGATTCAATAGCTTTTAGCGAGTTACTTTTTAATTTTGGAAGCGTATATAACTGCATAGAAAAATTAATAAAAATACCAAAAAAGCAAATAATAAAAATAACTGGTGAGAAAATAAAAAGTACAACAAGCAAAACGAATAAAGCACATGAATCAATAAATAAAAATGTAATATTTTCCGAAAGAACTGTTCGTAAATTAGTTAAAGAGCTTATTTTATCTACAATGCTAGTAGACTCATTTTTGTAAAAAAAATCTAGAGGTATTTTGAACAACTTATTAGATATCGATGAGGAGAACTTAAAGAAAACTGAAGCACCAAACTTTAAAGTAATTTCTGTTCTATAAAGACTTAGTAAAAATGATAATAAACAAATAATGAAGAGGATAAAAGCCGTTGGTGCAATAAGTTGGGAGTTTTTTGTGAAAGCAATAAAGTCTGAAAAATATTTCAGAGATAATGGTATTGAGACCGACAAGATTTGTTCAATAATAGCTATTGAGATTATTAATAATAATGCTTTAATATTCGAACTATCGCGAAAAACAATATCCCTCAACCCTGAATTCGAACCTTCCTTCAGTTCTTTAAAATCAGCGCCTGGCCAACACTCTATTGCGATTCCTGAGAACATATTAGAAAAATCTTCAATGCTGACTTCTCTTCGACCGCTTGAAGGATCAACTATGACCGCGCGCTTATGATTAATTCTTTCTAATATAACAAAGTGGCTAAGAGACCAATGAATAATTACAGGGTGACGAAATTCGTGAAGGTCTTCAATTTCTAACCTTAATACTCTAGAGTCAATATTCAGATAGTTTAATATCTCACAAATTTGATAAGAATTATTTCCTCTTATTGAAGAAGGAAAAGATAATTTTATTTTGTCAATAGAGGTACTATAGCTAAAATAGTCAGCAACCATTGCAACACAAACAATTCCGCATTCGGCAATCTCGGCCTGATAAATTTCTTTAACTCTTGTCATACGGAAATAACCTATTAAAAATCGTTTTCTCTGGGAGTTTTATATTTATTTCGACCGGTGTCCCTAAAGGGAAATGACCTATAACATCTTGATTTTTAACTGAAAATTGTAAAATCGCCTCGTTTCCTAAAGATTCACTTTCTTTTATATTCTCATTGAATACTGTTAACGATATAATTTTTAATAACTCCCCCTTAATAACAATATCACGAGCATTTTGTTTATCTCTAATCTTAAAGATAGCTTCAGAACCGATTGGTAGAAAGTGAGAAGATTCCAATTGAGCTTGAGACCGAACAATAACTTGTGAGTCATTATTAATTGAGTATCCAATTATATCATTTTCATTAACAAAGGAGTCAGAATGAAGAAATGGGCTCTTATGAAAATCACCATTTTTCTGTAATTTTTGGGAAAAATAATTGTTCTCAATATAGTTTTGTATATCGAATTGGACGTCTTTAGACAAAAGCTTATAGTTATTTCTTTCTAATTCCAATCTCTTCTCTAAATTAAAAACTTCGCTATTTGCGATTTTTTTCGATAAACGTAACTCTTCCAAATCATTGACTAACTTTAATATTTGCAGCTCTGAATCAGCATACCTTGCTTTTGAATTTGCTAATTCTGCTTTCGAAGTAGCGCCGAATTTTTCCGCTTCATAATTTATTCTATAAATTTGCTTGAAAGAAATTACCATACTTTTAAGCTTCTCTCTTTGAAGCTCTAAGTTTTCTATTTTATTTGAAAGCAGTCTGATCTTTTTTTTCTTTAACTCCAAATCACTTACTATCTGTTTAACAATCAAACTAATATTTTCTTCCAAAATTCCAAGCCTTTCTTTATATAGGCTTTCAATTATGTTTTCTTTTCTTTCAAAAAAAAATTTTCCTGTTTTCTTTGATATTGTAAATAAAACGCTTTCACTCCTTCCTATTTTTTCATCATTAAAATGAACAAACCCAGCTACAGGTGCTTTGTAGACCGATATATCGGAATGATATGTTTCACCATAAAGAGACATTTTTCGAGGAATAGGTAGATAAAAAACAATGATAGTTAAACAAACAATCACTAAAGCAAAAAAAAATATAAATATAATACTCGATTTTTTAAATTTATATTCTAACTCAGAGATACCATTATTATTCTTGGTTAAAGCATCGATTCGATAAATACTTTTAGCATTACCATAATAATCAAACTCACTCGACATAAAATTTATCTACGCTAACGTTTTCATCAACATTGTTACCATTTAAAAGGAAATTTATTGTTTTTTGAAAAACTTTACATTCGGGGAAATACAGCTCAAGGAATAAATAAGAACCGGCTGGATTTACTTCTAGAAAGTAGAGATTATTATCTTTTCCCATAATAAAATCAAAAACACCAAAATTTAAATTTAGGCTCTTGAGCATTTTCCGACACAGGAAAATGAGATTGTCTGTTGGCAAAAATAATTCAACACAAAACTCTTCTTTGGGCCAAATACGCCAATCAAACCCGTACGCTCCAGAATTTGGACTAATTTTGCAACTGGCGTAATCATCTTCCCATAATGCAATTCTAACTTCATATTTTTTTTCAATAAAATTTTGGAAGATTCCCGGAAGAGATACAATGGTTAGTTCTAAAAGTTCTTGACGTTTTATCAATGTTGGACCAACAAATGAGTTATCTGCCACGCCTTGAGATTGCAAAGGTTTGAATAAAACTTTCTCTCCAAATAAATTTAGCACCTCGTTCTTATTGTTACCAATATATGTTTTCGGAAGAGTAAATCCTAAACTCTGTGCAATTTTGTGTTGAATTAACTTGTTTTCAGCGTTACTCGAGTATGGGTGCTTAACCATAGAATTTGAACTTTGCGAAAGCAATTCAATATAATATTTAACAAATTTGTTAAAATTGAATATTTCAAACTCATTTCCATCGTATATTCGCGCATTGTCTACTTTCGGTATACGCCAAAACAATGACGAAAAACAACTTTTATCTAGATCATCTATAAATGGAAAGCTGCCTTGAGAAAATTTTATACCACGCTCAGACTCGATTTCGTCAGCTATGTTAAGGTATTCGATTCCTCTAACTGTTAAATATCTTTCAAGAGACTTAACTAACGGATCTTTATAATTTATTTCGTTCGAGATTAATATCATATTTTAAAAGCCCCTAAATAGGGGCTACACATTAATTATTTTTCTACTGGATCAGCAAAGCATATTGTTTTGCCATTTTCACTTATACAACAAACAGGTCCAGCTCCAGAAACAGCTTTCATCTCCTGTTCTGATAATACTTTTGTTACTTTATCCGTTAGTTTCTTCTGATCTTTATTTTTACCACTAAACATTTTAAGCATAAAAACTCCTTGATTTTTTTACAATGCTGAACTATTCAGCTTTATAATAGTTGATCAAATTGTTTATTTATTCAAGCTCGTCAGTAGGTTAGTTTTTATGAATTTTTTTTTACATAAGGAGCTGTTAAGATCATGAATCGCGAATTCAATTCCGAAGTGCACCACTCGCTAAATTAAGTTGCCTTTCGTAATTCATTGATTACTGCAATGGTCTGCTTATAGCCAAGACATTTTTTTGGCCTTAGGAAGATGGGGTTCTAACCCGTTTTCACGGACGGTTTAGTAAAGACGTAAACTTGTTGTTTTCATTAGCAAGTCTACGCCGCATTCTTGGATTATGGGACCGTTCTACATAATCAAATATATCTGCTCTTGCTTCATCTCTTGTTCGGTATTGCCGATAGTTAATGCGCTCCCGCTTCAACACATCGAAGAACCCTTCACAGGTAGCATTATCTGCACAATGGCCAACCTTACTCATGCTACTGGTTAAATTCTTCTGCTTTAGCAGCCGTTGGTAGTCTCCACCGGTGAATCGAGTACCGCGATCTGAGTGCAAGATCACGTTATGCTGTTCCTGGCGCTGCCAGACTCCCATCTCAACCGCACGCATCACCATATGGCGTTCCTGTCGATGATGCATCGACAATTTAACAATGAGTTTGCTGAACAGATCCAGCACGACACACAAATAGAGTTTTCCTTCCAGCGTCACGACCTTTGTGATAGCAGTCATCCATTTGGTTTCTGGCTCACGGGCGTAAAAGTCACGTTTTAAATGGTTGGATAGTCCGGCTGCGCGCACTGATTTTCGCTTTGCACCTCGGCCCTTTTTACGTGACCAGCCAAAAAGTCCATTCAGAGACACCAATCTGGCCACACGGTTTAAACTCGCTTGCTTGCCTTCAGCTTGCAGATCCTCGTACATCCGAGGTGCACCGATAATCCCGCCACTGTCATCATGGATCTCATGCATTCGCTCTACCAACCTGGCATTAGCAAGGTCTCTTTTACTTGGTTGACGCTCCACCCAAGCGTAATAGCTGCTGGGAGAAACGTTCAAACAACGACACATGAGGCCAACTGAGAATGTTGCGCGGCAACCCGATATATCCAGATACCTTACGGTAACTCTTTGGCGAAGAACGTTGCCGCTTCGCGCTTCCAGCGACTCAGGAGGTTAGGAATGATACCAATATCCAATGCAATCTGCTCACAAATGGCATCACGCTGCTGGGCAAGTAATACCGCTTTGCGTTTGAACTCTGGGGAATACTTTCTTCGTTTGGTCTTAGACACTCCTTTCTGGCACAGTATGCCTTTTTATGGATGTGTCCGTAAAATCTGGGTAGAACACGAAAACGCATACCTGATATTTGTGCTCCTCATGCGGCGAGGATTAGGCATTCTTCCTATGCAAAAAGTGTGTTTGAGCGAATTTATACTGACTCCATTCATGGCAATGGTCGATGAGCATATACAACAGCACTATCTTAAAGCGTTCCCCCCCGTTAGCGAAGATTGCGAATGGCTGATAGAAGCTACAAAGATAAACGCAGAAGGAGGTTTACTCGCGAGTGGAATTAAACAAATCTCGCCACGAACTCAAACAAAGCGCTTTAAATGCTGTCAATTGCGCTAATTCAGATTTCGAGGGGATGGGCGCAACACCCCAATTAGTGTTGATTTGCTATCGGGTGATGAGCTTTCAAACCATATGTTGCATGCTTCATTTAGTTTGTTGAGTAGCTTGTATTCGTCTGTTGGTTAGTGCCACTTGAACTTTGCACCAGAACCAGAAAAGCTGTTTACCCAATCAATATCTACTGGGTTTTTCTGCTCAATTAGATCCATAAGTATCGCTTTCGGAGAGCTATTTTCAGAAGCACATCCTCCTATTAATAAGGGGATAACAAGTAACATGTTCTTCATAATCATTCCTTGATACTACATTTTCAATATTTATAAGAGACCAGAACAATCTTTTTCGCAGTCATAGTCTAAGATCCAACTGATGAAAGCGTCCGAAATTGATATTAAAATTGGCTGGCAATTTTGTACTCTACGCCAATATATTGATGTTCCTTTGAAGTATCTCTTTACCCCTAACCCAGATTAGGGCCATCAGTTAATTGTTGTCGCTCTGCCAGTTCATGCTTTATTTTCACTATCCACTCCCCTGCGCTTTGGTGTAGGTTTTCTAGTGTTGCTTCGTCAGTTATATCGAGCTTCGCTGCAGCGGATAGTATTGGCCCGGGATTAGCCAAGAACGTGTCTAATTGCTTGTGAAGTGTTTTAAATGGGGCTTCGCCATAATGCCGCTTTACCTCAGCCCATGCTTTTTGGCTAGGAGCGCCCCACTTTCTTTGCATGGTCAATAAGTCGATGAAGTCTTTTTTGTCAGGGAAAGCATACCTGTCAGCCAGTGCGAGAAGTTTAGTAATGTAACAGCTGTCTTGGTCTAGTGCCGGCACAGGTAAGCTGGTGGTTTCAGCCATACTTAGTCGGTAGTCGCTAAAAGAAATAAATTCTAGCTTTATTGGTGTATCGTTGACCTTTATCGCGGTTCTAACACCGTATCGGTCTGCACGTATTTCTCTAATTAACTCCAGCTCACCGCTAACCAGGTCACCAAAACTAGATGAAGATACCTCAGAGCGAACCGCACGGTATGATTCGATAGAAGGACAGACAAAATCAATGTCTACAGACTCACGAAATTCATCAAGCTCCATGGCAATGCGTGTGCCACCACCAAAGAGCACCTTGTTGTCCAACAAGAATGCTTTGTCAAACTGAAGTAGCGCCTCATGAATGGCGTTATGTCGTGCTCTTCTATACATCATCACTTATCCATTGGGCATAAATACGCCCTTTCCTTCTGTCTCAATCAATTCCTGTAAAAATGCATGTTCAGCTTGGGTCATTTCAGCTTCATCAACAAATCGCCACCTGCTCTCGTAATACAGGTATGCATCAGCCTCTGATAATTCAGAAACATTTTGCATATCCCATAAAAGAGACTTTAAAACTGGGTATTGGTCAACGTTTATCATAAGGGGGAAACTACCTTAACTGTAACACTAGCGATACTAGCGTTTTTGAAGTGAATTTTCAGCTAAATAAGTCGGGTTTACTGGGTAGTGACTATTATCCAATGGTTTTTGTCTTGTGGCGCTCGTGCAAGTGATAGATGAGTGAATTACGCGATTGCTTTTAGCTAGTTATAAACAGTGTTTGAATTGTAATTTGACCTAATCGCCGCGTTAAAATTACAATTAACTGTATATTTGTACAGTTAAGCGTTTTTATGAAAGTAATCCCTATTAAAGCACAAGCCGGTCTCATTGGTTTTGAATCCGCAGCAGCTGAATATACCGAAATGGAGCTCAGTTTAGACGAACTTTTGATTGAAAAACCTTCCGCAACGTGGATTGGTCTTGCTCAGGGCCACTCAATGGAATTGGACGGTATCTTTGACGGCGATATCCTCATCGTTTCTCGTGCTGAAGAGATTAAGCACATGTCGGTCATTGTCGCAGTGCTAAATGGCGTATTTTGTTGTAAGCGATTAGATCTCCACCAGCGCGCACTCATATCGGCTCAGCGAAATGCTCGACCTTATTTTCTTCGTGACGGTGACGACTTTTCTGTTGAAGGGGTAGTAACCAGGTCGGTTCGCATACATAAGCCACTAAATCGAAAAATAGGCGCGTAATGTACTTTCTAATTGATTCTACGAGCTTCTATTGTTCAGCTGAAAAGGTGTTCGCTCCCCATCTGCGTAAGCGCCCTACCATCACCCTAAGCAAATGACGGCGCAATTGTGGCAGTTTGCCCTATTGCAAAGCGCCTCGGAATTAAGAAATTTGTCCCCTTTTTTCAGGTTAGGGATCTTGTTAATAAACACAACGTGGTTGTGACCAGCTCAAACTACGAACTCTATCAGTCACTGAGTAATAAAATGATGGATACGATTGCTCGGTTTGCAGATGACGTTCATATCTACTCGATTGACGAACTGTTCGCACGTTTTGATAAACCACTAAATCATGAAAGCTGGCTTTCCCTAGGCCTCGAGATAAGAAAGACCGTTTGGAAAGAAGTGCGCCTACCCGTAGGCGCCGGTGGAGGACCAACACCAACATTAGCGAAAGCAGCCAGTCATGCAGCAAAGCGCATTGAGGGATACCGCGGCGTTGCCGTTATCGCTTCAGATGAAGAGCGGGTGGCCATACTTAAACAAATGGCAGTGACGGACGTCTGGGGCATTGGAAGCCGATTGGGGAAAAAACTTGAATTTATGGGTATCCACAGTGCTTATGAACTCTCTAAAAAATCGCCGACGTATATGCGCAAACAGTTTTCTATTCTGGTGGAAAATACTATCAGAGAGCTTAATGGTGAAGTTCGAATAGCGTGGGACGATGTAAGGCCAGACAAGCAGCAAATATACAGCACCAGAACGTTTGGGGAGCGCGTGACCAGCAGCAATGAGTTACATAGAGCGCTTGTAGGCCATTGTGAAGCGGCAATGGCTAAATTACGAAAGCAAAATAGTTTAGCCGGTGCGATGACCGTCTTTGCTTCAAACTCACCGCATGATGATACCGCGTTCTACCGGAAATCAGCGTATCACCAGTTCGCGGTACCCACACTTGATACGCGTGTTGCATCTAACGCGATAAAAGCGTTGATTGATAAAATATTCAAACCAGGCGTGTGTTTTTACAAATGCGGTGTAGGGTTATTGGATATACGGCCGCAAACCCATTATCAAGGAAACTTGTTTGAACCCTCTCAAGTTAATGCCGGGCTGATGCACGTTGTTGATGCAATCAACGGTCGCTACGGCAAAAGTAGCATGCAAATAGCATCTAAGGGCTTCGGTAAAAAGCACGCGATGCGCAGAGATTACCTATCAAAGCGTGCAACAACAAGGTGGAGTGATATACCTACAATCGTTTGTTAGACATAAGGCATCGACTTACTGGATAGTGCCAGATAAACGTACCAATTCACGGTAGGAACCCCTAATACCTTTGGCTTAGGTGACTTGAGAAAGTTAACGATTTGCTCTTCTACTCTTTTTCTGCTCATTTAAAATTCCTGTTGTTTTTCAACTCCTGAATAATACTAGTTAGGTTACTGTTTTTTGAGCTCACCACAAGTGATGCTGCGTATTGTTACACTTTTGACTTTTAGATATTTAAATCAAAAAGAGCATGTTTTCCCTGCGAACAAATCAAAAATATTGGTACCATAATCAAAAGAGCAGCGTGAAAACTCTATTTTCCCCTATTGACGTGGATTTATTAAGAAACCGGAAATAGTTGTATGTCTGGAAGGCTAACAAAAAGTGAAATTGCGGATATTATTAGCGAATACTCGTTTATTAGATGTAATGAACAAAGCATAAATCGTGGCGGTTACGTAGCGCTACATAACGTCAATCATTGCGTTTCCCACTTAATGACTGAAATAAACTGCGAAGATGTTGATGAGACAACGCTAAGGCATAAAATTGAGGGTTTACGCCTTACAGAAGACAGGCTTAAATCCTTGCTTTCTGAAGAAAATGAAGAGATAAGTTGGTTTACTAGGGAGCTGTTTAAAGGGACAGACATCGACCCTGAATCTGCTGGCACCCTAATAAAAACGATTGCCGAAAATATAGTTGAGATATCTCGACAGGAATATGCACACTACGTCACGGACGGGTTATCTGCTGTTTCAACGCTCGATAATGTTGCAAATATACAGGCGCTCATTGATAGCCGACAATTTGACTGACTTTTAGCATTTTCAGGGAGGGAAAATATGGTTGAACTAATCTCACTGTTTGAGCGCAATGACCAAGAATGGAAACTAGTACCGACGAAGTTTACGCAACCGCAAGACATCGCCGAATTACTCGAATTTGATGTGCCGGCGCCTCTAACAAAAGAAGGCCTGAAAAAGCATCTTGAAGCCCATATAAAGAACCTGTTAGCGAGCGAAGCATTACCAGCAAACGATTTTGATACCATACAAAGTCATATCGCTTTGAGATATTTTATCGCTGATGAAAAACAACATGGCCATGCCCACACTTTTTTGCGATTACTGCGGTATTACATTGGCGTAACAGAACACTATCCATCATCACCACAGCAATGGAGAAAGATAAAATCACTGCTAGAGGCATATGCCTTTCTATGTGATTACGACAGCGATAAGAGCATGGCTTTAAGTAATAATAATCAAAACATCATCATTGCAAACGCTGCCAAGACGCTCATCGCCAAGGGGTATAATATTAGTATTAAACTCGGCCGCGTAGAGTTTGATAAGGACAGTGAAGAGCGTTTGTTTGAAGCCTTGAGCTATCGATTTAACAAAATGGGGTATTTTGCGTTAGAAAACACGCTTCACTTAATGGGGAGCTTTTATAACAGGCAAACTAAGCGCTACTATTTTCGACGTTCACCTTCACCAAATAGAAAACTTGAACCCAGCATCCCATGGGGTTATCTGTTTAATTTGAGCCTGGCCAATCTACATGAGCCTGTAAAATCTAAAAAACTAAAAAATTGGTACAATGAATGCGTAGAGTTGGCGCAGTTGTACTTCTGTATTCATGATTTACAGACGTTCAACGTTTATCAAGATATGTTCCATACTCACAACACCATACTGCCGGCGATACAGAAGCAAATATTGTATGACCAGCATTACGCGCTTGACCAAATTAATGCTGAGCACATGATAGCAATGGTTGAAGGTCAGTTTGCATCACCGCTAGTGACAACTAAGGGCTTCAACGCAACTATCCATATTGATTTACTTAAATGGGCATCAAAACAGGCTACGCATGATTCGCCGTTGTTCTTTACCCCCCAACAACTACTGCATCCGCTAGGTTTGAAGTACACCTTAGATGAAATCGAAGCTGTGCTCACCGAATTATCCCAGGATGCAAAAAAACTTAACCGAGGATACCTTCAGCCGGAAGATATTAGTCAGCGAAATTACTTTATGAAGCCGTTTATAAAAACAGGCGAAAAATATTGCTATGTTAACCCTACACTTTGCAATTTTGGGTTCTACTTCTCGCTTGAGCAGAAACTCAATCCAAATCGAAAAAACGGAAATATAGTCGGCGATATTGCAGAAGAGCTTGTCAGCAGTTTGCTCACGAAGCATGGTGTTACGTTCTATGCTGGAAAAAAATACAAAGTTAGCGATGCTATACGCAAAGACCTGAAGGTTGAAAGTAAAGAACGTGAATGTGATTTTATTATTGAAACAGACGACACCATTATTTTTCTTGAGCTAAAAAGAAAGACACTGACATCCTTCTCTCGAGCAGGAAACACAATGAAGTCAATCATTGATGTATCACAGTCACTCTTCCATGCGCTTGCGCAGACAGGAGTTCATGAGTATACCTTGCGAAAGCAAGACAAAATAACCTTTAAGGACGGAACAGAGCTATCTTTGAATGGCCGTAATGTAGAGCGCGTTGCCTTGACATTATTTGGTTACTTCGGGCTACAAGATGGTTCTTTCGTCCATATGATACTAAAAACGTTGATCAACGCCAGGATACAAAGCGGCAATGAGGAAGAAGATAAGAAGGCCAATAAATACTTGGAAGAACTCCGATCTCAGTATAAAACCGATATTTTTCAAGAGTACTATTGTAAAGACAACCACAATTCTTTCTTCAACTGCCGTTTTTTCAGTGTTCCTCAACTACTCACCATGCTAAAGAACGCGAAAGACAACGAAACGTTTCTTACTGAATTTAATCGAACCAGGCACATGACTGATGGCTCAAAGGACTGGTTCAAAGAATACGAGTACTACAGAAAATTGAGGTGATGAATGCTCAAATGCTTAACGTCGTTGTTTTCTAGCAAGAAAACAGCTAACAGCAGTGATGATACTTCACTGAATACAAATAATAACACCGTGGCCAATGCGCCAGTTAATAAGACAGAAAAGACATCAAGGTTTCAACCCAAAATGGAAATATCCCAAGACCTACTGGATGAAATTAAAAACTGGGAAATCATTGAACTGCCACGCCGCATTTATCACGGCTGTCAATCCTCTGACACCAGCGTCGACATACAAAAACTAACACTTATTGGCAATAAATGGTTTTCAACGAGCATGCATTATGCTGGCTCATACGCATGGCATTTCATGAGAAACGCGAATCCACCAGCAAATTCTAGGTACTGTTTAAAGCTCTCTTCATCAAAAGTGTGGCGCGGTATAAAAAGGCCTGATGACTTTAAGGACTTACCAAATTTCCTCAGTAAATGCTTTAAGCTATCGGGCTATAATAACAGTTTTCAATTCCAACATACGTTGCAGCTGCACTTACATGAATTGTTTGGACGTGACTCAGACATCATTGGCTATTACTGGGCGGACGGTGGTGATGGCAATGATGAAATATGTATTCCAGAATGTCAGGAATATTACAAGGTAGAATCAGCGACCCTACTACCGGATGAAAAAGAGGAGTTTGATAAAAAGTTTGGCAATAAATAACCAGATTGGCATGTGGCTGGATTAGTGTGATAACCGAGAATTGGTATCTGAAATCTGTCGAACCATATATGCTTCTCTACCTTCATAAATCGGACGCTCTTCGGTAGCGTTCGTTTCATCTATGAGAGAATAAGACGTCTAATACCAGTAATGCTATCACTGTATAGCTTGTCCGTTGATAAATACTTTAGGTACTGCTTTTCCTGACCCAATGACTATTTGTTACACCAGTAAGAGAACCAATGTCGGTCACACACTCCGAACCTCTCCCCTTTTTTCATAAACACCTAGATATTCACTTAACCAAGATCTATGAAGTTCTGAACCGGCCAGCAATTTTCTTAACCATCGTGGAGCTAACCACCGGCTGTAGCCCCAAATGTATGACCAATGCAAAATGTTATTAAGCAGGATATTTCACCACTTATGGTTACACTTACTATGTTATACGAAATTACGAAGGTCAAAATAGCTTAGTCTAATTCGATAAGACGCGATTTTAGGTGGTTTAACAAACTTTCATAAGGGTACAGCGAGTTAAGCTTTGTACTCAATACATTGTTAACACACTTATAGAAATTGGAGCAGCTAATATGAGTACACCTATTATTGAAATTATACGAGACCTTTCAATCGCATCACAAAGCCACGTCATTAAGCGAAATATGGTGGATGAAGAGCCTCTAAAGGTATTGAGCAAGATTTTACCCGTAGTACATATGAAAGAAGCAGTAGAACACATTCCTGTCGGTGCGTTTGGGAATATGAGTCAAACTCGGATAACTGGTATCCCCTCACATGAGCCCACATGGCTTGGGACACTAAAAGAGTATATTCACGGCGAGGGATGGACAGACGAGGTAATTGATTACTTCAAAAGTGAAATAAAGGACCAACCATTCCCCGCCGCTGGCGCTAGAGGTGTATTACAAGTGCACTCTTACAACGGAATATGTTTTGCGAGCAACGGTAGTCACCGGCTAGTGGGGTTAGTGTGTTATTTAGCCGCGAAATACGGTGATAGCGCCATAGCTAAAAGTGTGAACCACCGCGGTACTGTTTTTGATAGTGACGCGCTAGCGCTACTTCAGCGACTGTACGGCCATTCTACCACCGGAATAAAGTTAATGAGTCGTATGGAGTTAGAAGGAAACGTAGAAGTGGGTGTAAGTAATCTTATCAACATTGATGAGCGATATTATACGTATAAAGATGGAAAGTTTGTGTTGCTATGGCCACAGCCTGCTACTCGCCTTCAAAAGCTTCTCAAAAGAGAGGAAATCCGCAAACATCAGGCTAAGTTTGAAAAGCAAAAGTACACAATATTGAATCATGAAGACTTTAAGCGATTAATTGAAACAACGTGGCTTACTCAAGCGCTCGCAATACATAATAGAACCAAAAGAAAGAACTACGTATAATGAGAATTTAAATGTGAGGGCACCATATTGGCGCCCTTACGCCACTTAGAACCAGCGCTCATCGATAAAGGCTAATTCTTCAGTCACCACATCAAGGTCATGACCAATTGTAAGGGCTTCGAATAAGGGAACAAAAGAGAGATACATCTCATTGAGGTATTCCTCACCGAGAGGATTAACTAATCGATCGTCCTTATCCTGATAATCATCTAACAACTGTCGTTCGCTTGCGCTCCAATCGGCGTTGCGTCGCGAGTTATTGTAATACCAATAAAGACGAGAGAAGTTTACGGGTTGAAATAAATAAAAAACTTGTTCGAAAGACACCTTTGAGATGATGTTGCGATTAGCAACACAGCGTAAAAAGAAAACAATAAAGATAAGCCTTATTTCGGCCTGCCGGCTGAACGTCCCCTCCCCATTCTCGCGCAAACAACACAATGCCGCAGATAATTGCTTGTGTTGTTCAAAATGACGCAAATAACGAAGGTCCGGTATTCTGCGTAAATGCCTCACAAGCACGGGATACCACGATGATGGCATGCTTTCATGCCATAAATCACTCGTCATCGAACTTAACTGATCAACGGATTCGCTATCAATACTGTCGATGTATCGCATAAACACCTCGACAACCGCGGGTGAGCTCGCATGCCAATCCAAATTGTCGGATTCGATGCTCAAGCGTTTAAGTAACTGGACCGAGCAGTCTTTATTTTTGACAACTAACTCTGATTGGTTTTGATAGCCAAGAAGCTCCGCGTACAAATCCGCAGCTTTGGACGAAGATATAACGTTGTCGCCCAATCGGTCTTTAATAGCCGCGAGCAAGAGACTGTGACGGGCTTTTTTAGCTGCGAACGGATTTAAATTAGACATAAATTATCCTCAATGTGTATTAACATCGATATACTGCGCTTACATCGATGCTCGAGAATAATTACGAGAAGCGATGGTATTCAAATAGCTGTCTTTCTCCATTACGCAGGGTGGGCGGTCGCAGCAGGATAACCAGCCCATTATTGTAGGGACATCTAGGCAGAAAAACAACACTAGATGAATCCGACTTATCGATAATCTTATAGTTCTATTCAACACAAAGTGCGTTATAAAAGGGGGCGCGTAACCAAGCGCCCTACTAACAACGAAAAAGTGAATAACTCATCAAACACCAGCAAATCCAACGAATAAACCATCCACAACCTTGTTGATAACTGGGTAAAGAAAATTACTACGGCAACATACCCTAAAATTCCCTAAACCAATAAATCCTTTTCTCACCAACACAGCATAAGAACCCTAGCCGGACTCATTGACTAAAGCGCAAGCTAGGACGACTCACCCACAACAAAGGACTCACCTCACACACCACTATACATCCACCAACCTGCCCCATAGTAAACGTGCGTTACTTGTCCACTACCTGTGACCCACTTTCGTTTACCTCCCCTACTCACTCACCAATTTCTCACGTTCTACCTGCACAACTGCGCGGAGCGCGCTGCCGCCGCAGCGAAGCTGCGGGAAGTTTGGCAAGACGGTATAGGGGTATGTTGCCGTAGTAATTGGCAGGTGGTTGTGTTTTTTCTTCAGAATCACGCGTACTATGGTCATTCCGTACTACACTGGTACCTACCACACCTATTCACATTAAGGACGATTATGAATGTACGCAAATATCTGGTTTTAGGCTCGTTGGCTTTAGCCGGATGCCAGTCTCCCGTTGATGATATGCTTAACAACAATTTTGTGCAGATAAAGGCTGAGCCGGCACCCTCACAAATCATTGGGTTCTGGACAGGTAACATGGGCCCTTACCTCGCGAGCCTGAGTTTCGATAAGTCGGGTAACGGGTACTTTTGCTATTCCTACGGAACAGCGGACGTTATTCAAAAGGTTAAATACGCTGAAGACACTATCTTTATCCAAGATGGGGTTTTGCGCCCATCCCCTCGAAATCGGCATCAGAATGATGACGGCCAAATGAACGCGCTTTTTGTGAATTCTTCGAAAAACTGCCAAATAATTAAAAATAGGCATAGATAACTAAAATGATAAAAGCTTCTGCTGTGAGAATGACCCTCATGCTTGTTCAAGCAATAACTGCGCGTACAGTGAAATAGTCTTTTGACTAATGGTAGACATCGCCAAGACTATTACTACTAGTAGACAAAGTTGTGAGGTGTCCACATGTCTAAAGATGTAAATAAGCTACTCGCAGGTCAACTTCTGATTGTTGAAGATGACGCCATTACTTCTGAACTTATATCAAACAACCTCACAGCATTAAAGAAAATCCGTATTGTTGCAAACGGTAAAAGTGCAGTTAAGTTTTGCCAATTGTATAAACCAGATATCATTGTGCTAGATGTTTACTTACCAGACATCAATGGTATTGAGCGCTACCGACTTCCTAAAGAAGCCACTATCTCTCTCAACTCTTCAACAATGACTTGTTAAACACTTGAATACTTCAAAACAATTAGAAACATATCGAGAGTTGATACATGTAGATCAATTGACTGGTGTGTTTAGTCGGTACTATTTTAGTATGCACTCAATACATCATAAGCGGCATTTTCATCAGCATGGACAGTAGTTGAGCCGCAGATATGCTTTGTCATCGCTGCTTCAACGGCATCTGAATTTTCAGAACGAATAATAACAAGTAAACTTGAGGGGCGTTTTCGGGTTAGCAATCAACACCCCTCTAAATAGTTCTAGTAGAGGATGATGCTTGCGTTTGCTCTAACTGTCACATTGCCAGCTGGATCGATAATAGTACCCGCATTGGCGTAAATTGTACCGCCGAGACTCTTTTTATACTCCTTTGACTGTACAACCCAATTCATAGTGTAGATTGTATTGGGTTTTATCGGTGCTGTGAACTTTACATCCATGTGAGCTCCAAGCATAGGACCAAATTTCATGAAGTGAGTAGGAAGAAGAGCGGAAAATACTGCAGTGATATGGCTGCCACTTGCAATAATCCCTCCAAGACGAATTGTTTGTTCGTTATCTGGGTCATTATGTACAGGATTTAAATCGCCAATGAACTTGGCTCC
>Ga0189292_10021_pt1 | contig 114114 bp, 129 predicted proteins | sample UW1oraminimetaG_FD_130317 | JGI IMG/M metagenome (GOLD analysis project Ga0189292, IMG submission 130317) | Marine microbial communities from the Costa Rica Dome - UW179A-orange mini metaG | ecosystem: Environmental > Aquatic > Marine > Oceanic > Photic zone | place: Costa Rica: the Eastern...
ACTAATTACGACCGATCTGTCATCTGAGCATTGTGATCTCACCACACAAGCTCTGATTCGGGCGAGTTGTAGACGCCGTGATCAACCGGCATGCCCATGAAACTAGGACACCAGTACTAGCCATGAACGCGAAAGGGCGCTGGTCAGAGAAGCTCGGCTGCACGCTCAATTGATCCAGCGCGGTAGAAGCGGCTGTAGCGGGCCCTGATCTGTTCCACTCCTGTTGAGGCCAACGTGGATACCGTCAGCTCATCCATGCCTGCTCGAAGGCATCTGGCGATCATTGCGGACCTAAGCACCCTGCACTTCAGGACTTCTGCGGACTCCGGTGACACGGTGCGCTTGACCTGGGTGAAGACGTTGTTCACGAACTTGTTTGCCTGAGCGACCTGATCGTTCGTCGGTGCCTTATCGCAGGGCATCCAGAGGCCGTCCAGATCGTCCAGCAGGCCATCAAAGCCATCCTTCAGGAGGTGCTTTTGCCAGAAGCCCCTGATCGTGGGCGTTGTTCTGATTTGTCGGTTGCGCTTGCTGTCCCAGGCCAGGACCTGATCGCCAACATCCTTCACGCCTTTGGCATTCATTGCCAGTGCAGTGGTCCCTCTGCAGCCAGTCGCAATGATCACGCCCACCAGCCATATCCATTCGGGTTGAGCCTTGCTGTCCAGCAGTTCCTGATAGGCGGCCAGGATCGCTTCATCGCTCACCACTTCCACTAATGGCGGCTTGGCGGGCCTGAAATTCTCTTTGTCCTGGATTTCCAGCGGCACGTTGGCGGCTTTAGCCAGGAGCCTGCAGGCCTCGATCACCTCCCTGCGTTCACGCTTGCGGACATCGGTTTCAAGGATGCATTGCTTGAGCGTGGCGGGTTGCAGCGGTAGCCCCCGTTCCTCCAAGTAGCTGGTGACGTGCTTCACCCAGCGAGCCTTCGCTTCCTCTGTTTGCTGCCGTAGGCCCCGTTCACTGATCTGTATCAGGACTTCACGCTCAATCGCCCGGAGACGGCCCATAGGGAGCACCCGCGTCTTCCTGTCGCCGCCAGTCATCAGGACGGGGACCAGTTCGATTGCCGCTTCCAGTGCCTCGAATTCGGATTTGGCTTTCGTAAGGGTGCGGGCGACGTTCGTCAGATCGGGCAATTGACCTACCAGCAAGAACTGCTCACCCTGCCCAGCGCCTCTATCCACACGCCTCAGGCGGAGCTTTGCGGCTTCCTCTGGCCACTTCGCACGGAGCTGATCTGTGAATGGCTTGAGGGGGAGCTGTGACATGCACCCTTGGAATGTGATGTACCGCTACTGTACCGCCACTGGCTTTCAATCCTTAGAGGCGCCACAAAGATTCCCTGTTTCCATGGGGTGTTCCACACGGTTTTACAGGGATTTATCGATTATTGAGCCGTTCGTGATTGGCGCCTAGCCCTCAGCTGCGTCCCACCACCATGGTGCCGATGCCAGCATCGGTGAACACTTCCAGCAGCAGGGCATGGGCGACGCGTCCATCCACGATGTGGGCAGCCGAAACTCCCTGGGCGAGAGCTCTGATACAACATTCGGTCTTGGGTGTCATGCCCCCGGCCACCACACCCTCGTGAATCAGCTGCCTGGCTTCTGAAAGCTTCAGCTGACGGATCAGCGATCCCGGATCCTCGCGGTTGCGCAGGATGCCTGGTGTGTCCGTTAACAAAATCAGCTTCTCGGCTTGCAGGGCGGCGGCAACTTCGCCGGCCACGGTGTCGGCGTTGATGTTGTGGGCAACTCCATCGGGGTTTGCGGCCACGCTGGAGAGCACGGGCACATAACCACCCTCCAGCAGTGCTTCAAGCACGTCGGGATTGACCTTGGCCACATCGCCGACCATTCCGTGGCTGCCATCTCCCCAGGAGCGGGCTTCCACCAGGCTGCCGTCACTGCCGCTCAGGCCGACCGCTTTGGCGCCAAGTCGGTTGAGTCCGTTCACGATCTGTTTGTTGACTCGGCCAACTAGGACCATTTCCACCACGTCCATCGTTTCGTGGTCAGTCACTCGCAGACCATCCTTGAATTCAGGTGCGATGGCCAGTCGCTTCAACCAGTGATTGATTTCTGGCCCCCCGCCGTGCACAACAACTGGCTGGACTCCAACACTGCAGAGCAATGCCAGATCTCTGAACACGGCTGTTTGTAGCTCGGCATGGGCCATGGCCGCACCGCCGTACTTGACCACGATCCTGCGGCCTGCAAAGCGCTGGATATAAGGAAGAGCCTCACTCAAAACAGAGACTCTGAGGGCATCATCCATTCGCCAGTTCTCCGGAGTCAGCTGGCTGATCGGATGTCGAAACGCCCACTGGCAGAAGAATCAGATCCAGTCGTTCTCCACTTAAAGGGGTGATTGTTGCCTCGAAGCCTTTGGCAAAAAAGCGGCTTAATCGGTCTCTTCGCTCCTGCCAAGTCTGTAAAGGAACGGCCTCACAGGCGAAACGCAGCCGCAGTCCGTAGTGACCGCTCTGAACGATCTCCTCGATTTCCAGCAGCTGAGGAGGGTTGTCTTCATCCCACAGTTTGAGCGATTCCAGAGAACTTTCCAGATGCGCTTTCTGGCCATAGCGCCAACGGGTGACATCGCCGAGAAGTTTCCCCAGTTCAGGAGTGGCCGCCTCACGTTCTCGCTTGAGTTGGGCTTTGGGCGTGATGCGCTTGGCTGGTGGTAATTCCGATGACTTCAAGGCCAGTCCACCCAGCAGGATTGGAATGCCGTAAAAAATGGTCGGAAGGCTCAAGTTGGCGGCGCCGGTGCCGTAGGCCACAGCACCCACCACGGTGAGCACACCTCCGGCGATGGTGACCAGGCTTCCTGGCGAGAGCAGATCGTTCATGCGGCATTGGAAGTGGCGCCATTCTGACCGTGCGGGGTTCAGGATGGATGGGCCTGCGGCCGCAGTTGATGGACAGCACCCGATCGCATGACCAGGATCAGAACTCGACGGAGGATGCAGCTGTGCTGATTCAGCAGCTTGAGCAGGACAGGGCCTGGTTGCTGGAACAGATTGACCGGGGACGATGGCAGGAGTTCCGCCTGGACCTGGCTGCACTCGAGCGTGAGCTTGGCCAGCTGTTGCAGCGAGCCTCAGAGCAGTTCAGTTCCGGCACCGATCAGCGCTGAATCGATTGCTCTGTTTTCAGAACGGAATGTCGTCAGTGTCGGGAACCAGCGGAGCGGTGTTCCACTGCGCTGCAGGCTCTTTCGCAGGCGCAGGAGCCGCCGCCGCTTCAGTCCGTTTGGCAGGAACAGCAGCTACAGGTTGGGCCTGAGCCGTGGCACCGGCTCCTGCTGTCAGCGGGTGCAGTCGGGCGAGTGTGAATTCAGCACGTTTTTCCTTAGTGCCGTCCTGACGGGGCACCGTGTTCATCCGCAGCCTGCCCTCGATCAGCAGACGCTGGCCCACCTGCACGCGATTCTGCAGGTCTTGGGCGAGGTTGCCCCATCCCACCACCTTCAGTTGGCCCCTGGGGTCATCGGGACGCAAGGCATCAAAACCAACCTCCATTTCAGCAATAGGTGTCTGATTGTCTTGGGTGTATCGCAGGGTGGGAGCCTGTAGAACATCCACCTCAAGTACGCAGTGATTCATCCTCGGCCTGGTCGGTGAGCGCCATCCTGATGCACCGCTGGCGGAATCGCCAGAACCATGTGCTGGTCTTTGCTGGAACCGGTGAAGGACCAGCGATCGCCAGGACTCTGCTGGAGTCCGGTCACCGCGTCAGTATCAGCGTTGTCAGTGCAGCTGGGGCAAGGGCTTACTCCGCCATGCATCTGGATGACCTGCATGTGGGACCGTTCCCCTCTCAGCAATCTCTCGAGGAACACCTGGCGGCGCTGGGCGTGACGTTTGTTCTGGATGCGACCCATCCCTTCGCCCTGCAGATCAGTGCCCAACTCCGTTTGGTCTGCTCCATTCTCAATCTGCCGCTGCTTCGATTCGAGCGGCCTGACCATGACATGTCGGATCAATTAGTGCTTTCAACAGTTGCTGATCTCTCGGATTGTGCACTTTCGGGCCACCGTCTGCTTCTTGCCGTCGGAGCCCGGCAGCTGGCCGCCGCCGCGACGGCAGCGAGGCTGGCAGGAGCCTCTGTTCACGCCAGGGTTCTTCCCACGCCTGAAGCTATCCGCCAGGCAGGTCTTGCGGGCTTGTACGGCGAGCGATTGGCCGTGTTGAGACCTGGAACCGGGGATCGCATCGGGGGATTGGAAGCTGCGTTATGTCGCCGCTGGCAGATCACCGATGTGCTCTGTCGTCAGTCGGGGGGGGCTGCCGATCAACTTTGGAGTGATCTGGCCCGTCGCCACTCCATTCGGCTCTGGAAGTTGAAACGACCTAACCCGGTGCCCAACGTTGACGTGGTTTATAGCGTGAGCCAGTTGTGTCGACAGCTGGATGACCATGTCAACGGACCTGAGTTTGGTCCTCACCACGGAGGCTGACCAGATCAAGGCTGGAGCCCTCGCTGAGCAGTTGATCACGCTCCGTTTAGCGGCCTGTGTCAGCTTGATGCCAGTGCAGTCTTGCTATCGCTGGAAGGGGGAGATTGAGCGTTCGCAGGAAGTGCAGCTGCTGATTAAAACGAGCTCTCAACGCCTGGAGCAGCTGATTTCAGGTCTTGAGGCCCTGCATAGTTATGCCACGCCCGAAATTCTCCACCTGCCAGCTCAGGCTGGAGACGCCTATGCGGCATGGGCGCTAGGTGCTCTCAATCCAGATGCTCCTTCATCAGCTCAGGAAGAGAGACCAGGGAGCGAGCACCCAGCTGGGTGACGATTTGACCAGCGCAAAGAGCTCCCAGCTGACCGCAGCGCTCTAGTGAATCGCCCTGGGTGAAGGCATGCAGAAATCCTCCGGCGTAGAGATCACCGGCACCGGTGGTGTCAACGAGTTCGCCGAGCCCGTAGATGCCGATGTCCCAGCGCTGATCTCCGCTGAGCACAACCGATCCATCGCTTCCGCGAGTGACTGCCGTCACCGAGCAACAACCGCGTACCTTCTCGATTGCGGTGTCGAAGTCTTTCGTTTGATACAAGGCTTTGATCTCCACTTCATTGGCGAACAGGACATCGACATGACCGTTCACTAGTTCGAGAAAGCTTTCCCTGTGGCGATCCACGCAGAAGCCGTCGGAGAGGGAGAGAGAGACTTTCCCTCCTGCCGCACGGCAAGCTTCCGCTGCGGCGATGAAGGCCCGCTTGGCTGCAGGGCTGTCCCACAGATAGCCCTCCAGATAGAGCACTTTTGTTTCCTCGACCATGGAGAGATCAAGATCCTCCGGCTCAAGCTGTGTTGATGCTCCGAGGAAAGTGCACATCGTCCGCTCTGCGTCGGGCGTCACATAGATGAGACAGCGTGCAGTGGTGGCGCCGGTGGTTGCCGAGGGTGTCTCAAACCTGGTTCCCACTGCACGAATGTCGTGGCTGAAGATCGATCCGAGCTGGTCATCACGCACTCGACCGATAAACCCTGTTCGCCCGCCAAGCTGAGCGATGCCGACCATGGTGTTGGCTACTGATCCGCCGGATGTTTCCAGCCCAGGACCACTCGATGTGTAGAGAGCTTCCGCCTGCTGTTCATCGATCAGGCACATTCCCCCTTTCTGCAGACCGTGCTCACTGAGAAAACCGTCCTTGGTCTGGACCAGCACGTCAACAATGGCGTTGCCGATTCCCACCACATCCAAGGAGGCGTTGGGCTGGAAACGGGAGGAATCGGCCATGAACAAACTTGTGTTGACTGCGGCAGTCTTACGCCCTGATGGGATTTGCCGGAATCAGGCGCTGAGAAGCGCCCGTTTTGGACCGTGGATCGGATCCTCAACAACAATGGTTTGATCGCGACCGGCACCCAGTGACACGATGGCGATCGGGACCTCCATTAGATCGGCCAGGAAGCGCAGGTACGCCATGGCTTTCTCGGGAAGATCCTCAAGGGTGCGGCATTCAGCGGTGGAACACTGCCAGCCCGGGAGCGTCTCGAAAATCGGTTGACAGCGGGCGAATGCTTCTGCACAGGAAGGAAAGTGTTCGATCCTTTCCCCATCAAGCTCATAGGCCACACAAACCTGAAGTTCGTCGAGTTCGTCCAACACATCGAGTTTGGTGACGGCCAGGCAATCCAGGCCGTTCACGCCAACTGCATAGCGTCCGATCACACCGTCGAACCAGCCACAGCGCCGGCGTCGGCCGGTTGTGGTGCCGAACTCGCCACCCCGGTCGCAGAGATGATCGTTGAGGCTGCCATCGAGTTCGGTGGGGAAGGGCCCCTCTCCCACTCTGGTTGTGTAGGCCTTGGCCACGCCGATCACTCGGTCGATCAGGGTCGGTCCCACGCCAGCCCCAATGCAGGCCCCTCCTGACACAGGGTTAGAAGAGGTGACGTAGGGATAGGTGCCGTGGTCGAGGTCGAGCAGAGTTCCCTGTGCGCCCTCGAAGAGAATATTTTTACGGTCGCGTGCCGCCTGGTGAATCTCCCGTGTGCAGTCCACTACATGGGGTGCCAGTCGTTTGCCGTAGGCCAGATATTCACTGATCACCGCTTCCGCATCGAGCGGTTCCACGTGGTAGATGGTCTGCAGAAGCTGGTTTTTCTCATTCAAAGGGCCTTCAAGACGATCGCGCAGACGCGCTTCGTCCAGAAGGTCGATCACGCGGATTCCACTTCTTTGGGATTTGTCCGCGTAGGTCGGACCGATGCCCCGCCCTGTGGTGCCGATGCGTCGATCGCCGCGCTGCTTCTCAATCGCCTGGTCGAGCAGACGGTGGTAAGGCATGGTCACATGCGCTGTTGAGGAGAGCTTCAGCCCGGCGATGTCGATCCCGTTCTCGATCAGCATGTCGAGTTCGCCGAGCATCACTTTGGGATCGACGACGGTTCCTGAGCCGATCAAGCAAACGGTATCGGGATAGAGAATTCCAGAGGGAATCAGGTGAAGCTTCAGAACCTGATCGTCCACAACGATCGTGTGGCCAGCGTTGACGCCCCCCTGATAGCGAACGACGACATCAGCGGAACGGCTGAGGAGATCTGTGATCTTTCCCTTCCCTTCGTCACCCCACTGCGCACCGATGACGACAACATTGGCCAAAGACACCGCGGCCCGAAGCCGCCATTCTGCACAATCCGGAACTATCTCAGATCTACCTGCCTGAGGTCAAAGAGAGTTGCGAAATTGTGATTGGATCTTGAGAAGCCTTGTGGGTTCTTGAGCTCAGGTGCCTCGAAGAGCGGCTTTTTCGGCTTTGCTCAGCTCTTTTTCGACGCGAGTGCGCAGGGCTTCTGGCACGGGGCGATTGGTGTAGGTGTTGTAGTGACCCTGCAGAGAATTTAGAGCCGTCTGCATCGTGGTGAAGGAGCTGAGACCATTCACGCGTGATTTTGGACGATACCTCGACATGTAGTCATTGATGAGGTCGTGGGCTTCCTTTTCTGAGGCCTGCAATCCTTCAGCATCGGAGGGGAGTGAAAGCGTGGTCTGCAGCGAATGAACAACTGCCACTGTGTCTTCGACGTAGTCTCCCGTCATGGTCGAAACGGAGTCGCCGCAGGCGGTAAGCAACAAAGAGAGACCCAGGCATAGGGCCAGCGTGAACCCCCTGAGTTGGCGGCTGAGGCGTTGCAGCGCTATTCGCATGGCAGGAAAAGTTTGACGAACTTTAAGGCGGTGCAGCTCTAAAGCAGCGGGCGAACCTTGACGGCCTCGAGCACAGAGGTCATTGCGTCCTGATGCGACATGGTGTTGTTGGAGCGGGTGGATCGTTCCACGACCTCGACTCGGCCGGATTCGGCTTCGCGACCCACAACGATGCGCCAGGGGATTCCGATCAGATCGGCATCCTTGAATTTGACTCCCGCTCGTTCACTGCGGTCATCGAAGAGTGCATCGACCCCTTTGGATTGAAGCGATCCGTAGAGAGACTCTCCCAGAGCTAACTGTGTGTCGTCCTGAACGTTCGCGACAACAACAATCACCTGAAAGGGCGCAATGCTCACGGGCCAGCAGATCCCCGCGTCATCGTGATGCTGTTCAACTGCCGCTTGGGCGAGGCGAGAGATGCCAATGCCGTAGCAACCCATCAGCAGCGAAGCCTGTTTGCCGTCCTTGTCGGTGAAACGGGCCTCGAGCGCGTCGGAGTATTTGCTTCCAAGTTGGAAGATGTGGCCCACTTCGATGCCCCTGCGCTCCTCGAGAATCTGCTCTTGGTTGTGGAGAGACCGATCTCCGGCCTTGGCATTGCGGAGATCAGCTCGGATCTGTTCCGGCATTGAGGACCACGTTGCCCCCCAGCGATGCTGGTCTGAGACGTTGGCGCCGCAGACAAACCGCTCAACATCCAGGGCGGTTGGGTCCGCTAGGCGTTCAAAACGGTTTTCCCAGCTTCGGGCACCCTGCAACGAGCTGTCTTCAAGGTGCGGCCCAATGGCGCCGAAGGGTAGGGGCTTGAGCCCCTGTTGCCGGAGCTGCTCGGGGGTGATCGGAGCAATTTCCAGTGCAGAGGATCCCAGTCGCTGGGTCACGGCATTGGTCAACTTGACCTCATTCAGTTCCTGGTCGCCACGCAGGCTGACCAGCAGCGGTTGTTCTCGACCATCGTCCAAGCGGGCCAGGAGCGCCAGCACCTTGACGGTTTGACAAGGGGAGAGGTTGTTGGCAGAGCAGAGATCCTCAATCGACGCCTGATGAGGCGTATCGAAGAGTCGTTCCTCACCCGGCGGCAAAGCTTCCGCTGGGGATGGATGCGACACCGCTTTTTCCTGATTGGCGGCGTAGGCCCCGTCGGGCGTGGAGAGGATGAGGTCTTCCCCCGCATTCGCTATCACCATGAATTCCTGGGAAGCGGCTCCTCCAATGGCGCCGCTGTCGGCGTCTACACCAACGGCATTGAGACCGCAGCGCTTGAAGATGCGGGCATAAGCCCCGGCCATCAATGCATAGGTCTGCTCCAGATCCGCTGCTTCGGAATGGAAGGAGTAGGCGTCTTTCATGATGAATTCCCGACTGCGCATTAGCCCGAAACGGGGTCTGATCTCATCGCGGAACTTGGTCTGAATCTGATAAAGCGTGACCGGCAGCTGTTTGTAGGAGCGCAGCAGCTCTCCAGCGAGTTCTGTAACCACTTCTTCATGGGTAGGACCGAGGCCCACACGCCGGCCCTGGCGATCCTCCAGGTGAAACATGATGCCCTCGCCGGCGGTGTAGCCCTGCCATCGACCGCTGCGTTCCCATGGTTCGGCAGGTTGAAGTTGCGGCAGCAGTGTTTCAAGTGCACCGAGGCTGTCAAGCTCCTCACGAACGATCGTGCTGATCTTGCGCAGCACGCGCCACATCAAGGGGAGGTAGGCGTAAAGACCCGGTCCAACACGTCTGATGTAACCACCACGAACAAGTAATTGATGCGATGGAATTTCAGCGTCTGCGGGCACGTTCCTCAACGTCACCAGCGACAGGCGGGAGACGCGCATGACAGGAAGTTATAGAGAGGGCAAGGAAGCTATCACCGCCAAGAAAACGGTCGATCCGGGAACTGTCACTTTTGCTGTGATCGATGCTGGCGTCCTGAGTCTCAGCTGCTATGTTCTGCGAAATCCAAACTGTCCCAGCGCTGTCTCATGTTTCCTCGGCCGTTAGAAGTTTCAGTACCGGCCGTGAGTGAATCTTCGGATTTTCGGAGTGATCCTGCCAGTGTTCTTTCCCAGTCGGATGCGTTGGTTGGAATTGATGATGTTCAGAAGTCGCTGAACAGATCGCGTGCATCTGTGTATCGCTACACCAACACCGATCCGCGCAACCTCAACCCCGTTTTTAATCCCCGCAAACTCAATCCTGAATACAGAAGCGATCAAAAAGATCCTCTCCTGTTTCATCCCAATGAGGTCGCCCGATTTGCCAAGGATGTCCTGAGGATCAAGGAGGTCACCGTTGAGGTCCTCAATTCACCTTCAACGGCCACACAGCAGGTCCTCGGAGCCATTCTCGATGAGCTGCGTTTGATCAGATCCCGCCTTGATGGCCTCCCCGAGGCTCCCTCTGACCTGGCATCGCGCCGCGATCGTCAGGAGCGTCCTGCTGCATAAGACTTGCATTGGTGTCAGAATGATTGAAAGTTTTGATTCTTCGAACTCAAAGCTCAATCTCCCTACAGATCGTCCTTCGGGCGTTTTGAACGACTTCTGAGCCCCGTGCATGAAGTTAGGGATGTCCCCGATCACCACTGAATGGACCCTGAGCCTGCCCCCAAGCCCTCTGTGCATGCAGCGCAGTTCGTGGCCGTCCCTGCTCTTGCTGTTCTCGGGTTCACCCTAGCCATCACAGGGCTGGGCATTCCATTGGCCGCTGTGCTGACCGATCGCCCCACCCACTCCTCCGTCACCGCCAAGGAGAGTTATGGATCTCAGGGCTCTTACCCCATCTCCGTCTCCAGGACTGGTGAATCTGATCGTTGAGATTCCAGCGGGAAGCAGCAACAAATATGAATACTTTGCTGAAGCTGGAGTGATGGCCCTTGATCGGGTTCTTCATTCATCGGTCAGATATCCATTCGATTACGGCTTTATTCCCAACACCCTGGCCGAGGATGGATCACCTCTCGATGCCATGGTGATCATGGCCGAACCCACTTTCGCGGGATGCCTGATTCAGGCCCGACCCATCGGGGTGCTGGATATGCATGACATGGGTCATTACGACGGCAAGATTCTTTGCGTGCCTGTTGCTGATCCACGTCAGAAAGGTATTCAGAGCATCCTGCAGATCGCGCCCAGTCAACTTGAGGATGTTGCTGAGTTTTTCCGCACCTACAAAAACATGGAAGGTCGTGTGACGGAGATCGGTGGCTGGCGCGATGTTGATGCGGTTCAGCCTTTGCTTGAAACATGTGTCCAGGCGGCTTCCGCTTGATTGGCCATCGGCCCAGGGGAGCACCATGCTCAGCCTGGTGCACGGGACCAAATCCCCGGTAGCAATCGTGGTGCTTGTAAATTAAGCGACATTCCTATGTAAAAGATCCGTGCCCACCATCCGTTTTGAGCAGGAAGGCCAGCAAATAGGTTGTATCGAGGGTGCCAACCTGCGCAAAGCGGCTCTCTCAGCAGGTGTCAACCCTTACAAAGGTTTGAACAACCTCAACAACTGTGGTGGCGTCGGTCAGTGTGGAACCTGCGTGATCGAAGTTCTTGAAGGTGCCCAGAACCTTTCCCCCCTCAGTGATGTCGAGGAGGTTTACCTGGCTGACCGTCCTGCCAACTATCGCCTCAGTTGTCGGACCACCGTCAATGGTGATGTGACCATTCGGACACGTCCCGGAGACGGTGTGGGTCAGGGCTCTAACAGTCTTGTTGGGGCTGTTAAGAGCCTTCTCGGTCGATAGGCGTGGCTGGTTTCACAGTGTTCAGCTATCCCCGCTGCAGCACCTGTCGAAAAGCCCTTGCGTGGCTTGAAGTTGAGGGATTGAAGCACGACGTGATTGATATCACCCTTGCTCCGCCATCGCTCGAACTTCTCCATCTGGCATTCAGGCAGTTCGGACAGGTCAAGCCGTTGTTCAATACAAGTGGTCAGAGCTACAGGGCTATTGGTGCGGAGGCGGTCAAAAAGATGAGCGATGAGCAGGCGCTTCAAGCACTTGCGGCAGACGGAAAACTGATCAAGCGACCTTTTGTTCAATGTCCGGATGGTCGATTTCTGGTCGGTTTCAAGCCAGAGGTTTGGTCTGAGTTGCTTCGGCACTGAAGTTCAATCCGTCAAGCTCTGTGATCAGTTCATCAACATCCTTCTGGAATCTCAGCTGGTTCATGCTGCTTCTCTTGAAATCCTCGAGAAAAGCGGCTACGAGTTCCTGGCTGCGTTCAAGCACTGGACCCTGCTCCAGAGTCTTCGCTAACTCTTCCCAGAAGCGGTCAATGGCCTGGATCCCCAGCTCTTGAAGCATGGGGTCCTTTTGTGCAAAACGATCTCCAGCGTTGCGGGAGAGATTCAACAGGGAGTCAACGAGGCCTGTCGAAAGCTGAAGACTGAGCTGAGTTTCGGCTTTGCCCATCCCAGGTAGTGCACGAAGTGGAGCTGGGATCGCCGTTTCTTCAAGATTGCGTCGCAGAGCATGACTCACCAAGGCAACCAACTGGGGCCGCATGCCTGGTCCCACCTGGGTTAACACCAATGGAAGCCACAGGCGCAGCAGTTCAGCGAGTTCTCGTTCCCCATCCGATTCGATGCTCTGATGGCTGCAGAGGCGCCGAATCTTCTCGGGCCAATGGGGGGAACGCACTGCATCCTGGGCAGCATCAAGGATGCGCAGGGTGATCACTTCGAATAACTCGAGGGCGAGTACGGCGACCACACCGCGGCTGACAGCGGCTCTAAGGGGTTCCAACTGGATCATGCGTGCGCTGGACAGACGCTCTGTAACGGGCACGATTCGCAGCAGTCTCCAAAACGGAATCAGCAGAGGCAAATCAATCCACCGGCGTAGCAGTGCGTCTCTCCAGGCGATGGCCGGGTAGCGCTGCTTCAGTCGAATAGCCCGCAGCATGATGTCCAGAAGGAAGAGAATCTGAAAGGGAAGATCGATCCTCCACGAGAGATCGATCGGTTGGCCGTTCTCGTCGGTACCGCGCCAGTAATTCGTGGACGCGAGTGGAAGAATGCTTTTGCGCCAGAATCTTCGCTCTGCTTCCCATCTTTCATCTGTCAGATAGCGCTCTCCAAGCAAATGGGCGGCGGATTGTTTGGCTGAATCCATGCCTGCCCTGGCCCTCAGGCGACTTTTGATTTTCTCCAGCGTTCCCGTTTTGTCGGAGCTGACAAAAGGGTTTTCATCGATCAGCTGACTGTTGCGCACCACCATTTCCAGCCGCAGCTGTTTGGCTGCAGGGCTGTTTATACCGCTGGCTGCTGCAGCGCTCTCCAAACGCTGAAAATGTTTGATGTAGGCATCGGTGTCCTGATGCGGCTCAATTCCCTTCACCGGGTCGTACAGGGGAGTGATGTCGGGCAGCCAGGGCAGCGGAACAGCAAGGCTGATGGATGGCAGCGGAAAGAGTGTGCGCTGCAGCCAGAAGTTGCGCAGGGGCACATAGGTCACATCGAAAATGACCCAGGCCAGGTTTAGGGCTGCGATCCCTGCCAGCAGCCTGTCCCAGCCAAGCCAGAATCGACGGCTTGCGGACGGTTTCACACCTTGCCACCGAGGTCTGACCATGGGTGTGAGCGTTCTCAGCTGAGGCTAGGAGGCCATCGCCATCAGGCCTATCTTGGATGCCTCACGGTCAACAAGGTTTCCGTTGCCAGACGCCCAGCACGACGCTCCGCCTCCAAAAGCTGATTCTCAATCGGATTCGTCTTCGGCTCCCACCAAGTCGCAGGGCCAGAAAGGACATCCGTTTTGGGATTTCTGGGGACCTGTGATCTTCACCCTGGCTCTGTATCTCGGGATCCGCCATTACGTGGCTGAAGCACGATTCATCCCTTCCGGTTCGATGCTTCCAGGTCTACAGATCCAGGACCGGCTGCTGGTTGAAAAACTTTCCTACGCCACACGAGGCCCAAAGCGTGGAGAGATTGTTGTGTTCAACTCGCCGCATGCTTTTGATCCAGCGTTGAAAACCGCTGGCTCCCCACCACCATTCCTCTGTGCTCTGGCCAACTTCCCTCTTTTGGGTTTGATCCCCGGTCTTGGCCACCCTGCCTGCGATGCCTACATCAAGCGGGTTGTCGCTGTGGGTGGAGATCAGGTCTCAGTGAACCCGCGGGGGGAAGTCCGCGTGAATGGAGATCCCGTGGATGAGCCCTATGTCACCAAATACTGCCCGGTTGATGAACAGGGAATGAGTCTCTGCCGCACGCTGAATGTGACGGTGCCTGAAGGGCATGTGCTTGCACTGGGCGACAACCGCAGCAACAGCTGGGATGGACGCTACTGGCCAGGTGGTCCGTTCTTGCCTGAGGATCAAATCATTGGCCGAGCGCTCTGGAGGTTCTGGCCTCTCAATCGGCTGGGCTCGCTGGGCTCCTGAGGCCGCATTGCAGAACGCGTCCACTCAAAGGCCTATCGAGGCATGGCTGATTGGCTGCTCGTGAAGCCCATGGATCCGATCGGGTGGGTGTCCAGGTCACCTTCGGATCAAACAGAAGCCAGCGATTGCTTCCCAGGATGAGACGTTCCTCTTCAACTCCCAGCAGTCGTGAGGGCCCGAAGCTGAGCACGTCCCAGAGACGTTCAGCTGTCCAGCCGTTCGACACCACAAGCGCTTGCCAGAGAGAGGGAAGCACGTGTTGGTGACCGGCAATTCCACGTTGGCGTTGATCAGGAGGTAGCAGGCACTCTTCATCATCCAGCGGTGATGCATGCACGGCTATCGCCTGGATCAGGCCAGTGCTTAGGCCTTCAATGAGTGCATCGCGATCTCTTCTGTTGCCAAGGGACGGAGAAACAAACCACGAGGCTGCCGTGGCTGCACTGGAGCAGTTGCTCGTCAACACGTGCCACCAACTCACGGTCGCCGCAGGAGGCAACGTCGACCGCTGGAGGAGATCAACGCCTGCTGCGGTCGACAGACTCATCAGCATCAGCTTGCGCTGTGGGTGCTCCTGCTGAAGCTGAGCAAGCTGGCTGAGGGGCAATGTTTCGCTGCTCAGAGGATCAGTGGGCCAGCCTGCTCTCAGTGCTTCGGGGCTTTCCCGAAGTAGCCCCTCCCCGCGCAGAACGGCATTAAGGGGTGGGATCAGAACAGGTGATGAACCTGACTCGCCAAGGGTGAGGGCGCGGTCGAGCAAGGGGACCGGCGGCATGCTGTCGCCATCCGACAGGCCCACGGCGCCTGCCTCGATCAGGTCGGCATGAGCAGTCAGGTGTTCTCCCTTGCCTTCCTGACTGAAGCCGCCCCAGAGATGGACAGCCAAGTCACAGTTGGACAGCTCAAATCCGCGCAGCCGATCAGGCCGCTCACGACGATTCCCTGACGCCTCCGGCAGTAGAGCAATCTGTCCATAACCGCCTGCAGCGGCTGAGCGTACGAGGCTTTCAAGTGTTTCGCCTTGGCCCTGGAATGGTTCTGGCAGAAAGGAATGAACATCGACCAGGCATGGAGCCAGCAGCTGATGCCCGGCATCCCTCGAGGCGATGCCCGCTGATCGAGCCGCTTCGCGGGCCATTTCGCCGAGTGCCTCGAGACGTCCCTCACAGAGCAGGGCCGCACCCTGCTCCTGCAGCGGCTGGTCGGGCCCGACCAGCACCCTCACGGGGTCGAGCAGGATCATCTCGTTCATCGATCTCAGTGTCAGAGCGCTCCAGCTGCCGTGCGATCCAGCACACCGCCGAGGTGGGAGGTGAGGTTCAGGCATGCAACCACTGCAGGCTGCCCCGGTTCGGATGGCATGTCGACCACCGTGACGCCTCCGTTGCCCTGTTTCACGGCCCAGATGTCAGCAGGGGTGAGACCCAGAAGATGGCAGAGGATTGTTTTGTTGACAGCGTCATGGGCCACCACCAAAGCGGTTTCTGTCGAATCGAGGCTGGATGCAATCGCATTCCAGCTGTCAACGGAGCGATTCCAGACGTCCTGGATGGTTTCTCCTTCAGGCATCTGCACCGTGTCTGGTGTGCGTTTCCACTCCTCAAGCAGATCGCCCCAGTCGGTGCTGATTTCGGATTCAAGTTTGCCTTCCCAGAGGCCATGACCGATTTCCATCAGCCCGTCCGTGAGCGTGATGGAGATGCCTGGATGGGATTTCAGGATGCCTTCAGCCGTTTCGCGCGGGCGCGACATCGAACTGCTGTAGGCCTTCTGCAACGACACATCCTGCAGAAAGCCCCTCGCAGCCTCCGCCTGGGCATGCCCATTGTTGTTGAGAGGGATGTCAATTTGCCCCTGGAAGCGACCTTCTCGATTCCAGTTCGTCTCGCCGTGTCGAACAAGGATGAGCCGTGATCCTGCGCCTTTGGCGGGAAGTGGGGGCTCAAGGTGTGCGGTGCTGTTCAGGCACTCGATTTGAACCTGATGGCCATTGTCGCTTGAGCTGAGATTGAAGATCGACAGTGAGGCATTGTCGAGGCGGAGTCGACGGAAGCCCCGTTCCGGATCTCCCAGCATGGTCACGATCAAGCAGCGCAGAATGGCGTTGTGCCCCACCAGCAGCACGGTTTCATCGCTGGTGATGGGGTGTCGCCTGACCAGCTCGTCCAGGAAACGACGGGCCTGTGTCATCAATTCTTCGTAGGGGCGGTAACGGCTCCCGTCCTTCCTGGTTAGCTCCAAAGTCTCCGGCTTCCGTTTCCAGGTGGCGAATTCGTCTGGGAAACGTTCCGATCGTTCAGCCGCAGTTAGTCCACTCCACGGTTCGAGATCAATCTCCAGGAGGCCATCATCGAAGCTGGGCTCAAGTCCGTCGTCACGGGTTTCAAGGATTCCCGCCGCTGTGGATGCAGCCCGTTTAAGTGGAGAGCTGTAAACCGCCTTGATAGGGACATCGACAAGCGCCTGCCCGAGCCGACGAGCCTGCTCCTGTCCAGAGGCAGTGAGGGTGGAGAGATCGTCTCGCCCCTGGATCCTCCGCTCCACATTGAAGCTGCTGAGACCATGGCGAACGAGGAGAAGACGCAGGGGCACCGCTACATGCTGAAAGAGCGCCGCCATCGTATGAGCGTGCCCCAGGTGCACTCTTCATCGGCTCAGCCACGCGCTACCGACGAGAATCCAACGCAGTTGACCGATCTGTGTGACCAGCCCACCCTCCGGACGTTCAACAGCTGCCCCGTCCTGGAAGGTGCTGCTTGCCCTTCTATCGCTGCTGCTAGCCACCACCGTGTGGGCGCTAGGGCTGGTGGACAGTTTCGCTAAACCTTCTGTTGCTCCTGCACTGTCGTTGGAGCAGCAAGAGCTGACGCTGCTGGCAGAACCCCAGATTCCCCCGTTTCTGCGAACGCTTCTGCTTGGAACGGATGCCTCTGACTCCCTGCTGAGCAGCCTGCGACAAATTCCACTGGATCGGCTGGATGACCGCCAGAAGATTTTGTTCACTGCTTTGGAGACGGACCCAGAGCTTCGGAGCAGCCTCCAGCAGGTGGATCTCGAATCGAGTGATTTGCTTCAGCTTCAGAGGGCTCTTGCGAAAGACGACAGTCGCAATGTCTCGGTGGATGAGCGTTCCAGGCTGCTGCTGCTCACTTCCGACCCATTAAATCGTCGACTCGCCTGTGAGGCACTCGGTGGTGAAGAGGAGAGCTGTCTCGATCAGGCCTCTGCCAAGAGGGCTGCACGCCGGCTGGTGATCAGCGAGCTGCTTCCCATCGTGGCTCTGCTGCTCGGTGGACTGTTGCTGTTACGCCATTTATGGCAATTGCTGCGTCGTCGACTGCCGTCCTGGCCGACTCTGCTCGCTCCTCCGCTCGGGGTTCTGGACATGGTGCTGCTTGTGGCGGGCGGCTTCGTGGTGCTCGGGGAGGTGTTGATGCCTCTGTTGGTGATCCCGATCTCCTCCGCTTTCACGCGTGGCCTTTCAGCACCATTGACGCAGGGCATCAACGTGTTTCTCGGTTATGTCGCCTTGGCAGGACCTCCGCTGCTGATCCTGCGTCAGCAGCTGGGGCAGCTTGACCGTGCGCAGATGCCTCCGCAAGGATGGCTGCAGTGGCGGATTCAGCCTCTGGGCAGTGCCCTGCTTCAGGGGGCCCGCGGCTGGCTGATGGTTTTACCTCCCGTTGTTTTGAGCGGCTGGTTGATCACTCGTCTGATCGGCGATCAGGGCGGCAGCAACCCATTGCTCGAGATCGTCCTCAACAGTCAGGACCCCCTTGCCCTATCCCTGCTCTCTATCACAGCTGTTGTTCTGGCCCCGTTGTTTGAAGAAACGATCTTCCGCGGCGTGCTGCTGCCTGTGCTGGGCCAGTTTCTCGGTCGATTAGGTGGCGTGCTGGTGAGTGCTCTGGTCTTTGCCGTAGCTCATCTCAGCATCGGTGAACTGGCGCCTCTGCTGGTGCTCGGCCTTGGTCTTGGCCTGCTGCGTCTTAGCACTGGCCGCCTGCTTCCCTGTGTGGTGATGCATGCCCTTTGGAACGGCGTGACCTTCCTGAATCTCGTGTTGCTAGGCGGCTGATCCAATCTTCAGTCCTGGTCAAGGTTTCAGGCTTGCGATGTCCTCCCTCAGATGGTTCACTGGCGCATTGATGAACCTTATCCGTGGTCGCGGTTCCGCAGTCACAACCGTCCTCCGCGCAACGTCCGGCCTCCAGTAGTCCGTTCGAGGTCATTCAGGGATCGCTCTCTGCGCGACGCGTTGCACGCAAGTCTCCCTTGTTGGCAGGGCTGCACCGCACGGCAGATGGCAGCCTGATCGGAGTGTTCGCCGCTGTTCTTGTGCTCAGTGGGCTCACGCTGCACTGGCAACATCGCTGGACGCTGGCGTTTCGTCAGCTTGAGATGACCCGGGACTTGGCCCATCGCCTGACCGAATCCACGGCCATGCTCGAACGACATCTGTTGGAGCGTTCCCAGACCCCCAAGCAGATGGTTCCCACCACGGTGGCCAATCTGGTTTACCTCGACCGTCCCTCCGCGGCTTCCGCCAAGCCAGGGATCGATCACCTGGCCATGCTCGGTTCGCTCATGGAGCGCACCATTCATCACGGCTACTGATTCATGGGCCGTTCCACCAAGCCCACCCGGCCAGGCGCCAGTCGTCAGCGCAGAAGGGTTGTGCCTCTGGAGCCAGTCCCGGCAGGACGAATGCGCTCGGTGTTCGCGCTTCTATGTCTTGGTCTTGTTGGCCTAATGGGTAGAATGGCTTGGCTGCAGGTGTTTCAGGCCAGCGAACTCGAGGCTCGTGCCCGTTTAGTACAGACTCAGCGCACCAAGCCACTGGGGACCCGTCGGCCGATTGTTGACCGCACCGGGCGATTGGTCGCTCTTGACGAAGAGCGCTACCGCCTATGGCTACATCCGCGCTACTTCAATCTTCCCGGTGATGCTCCAACGCTGATTCGCCCTCCTGCCGATGTCGCGGCACGATTAGCGCCTTTGCTCGCACTCACTGAGGCGGAGATCCTGAAGCGTATCGGCGATCGTCCCTCCGGGATCAAGCTGATTGAAGGTCTGGATCCCGAGACTGCATCAACAATCCGCTCAGCTGGTATCTCCGGAGTTGATCTGGAGTCCTACCCGCACCGTGTTTATCTCCAGGGTGATTTGTTCGCCAACGTCGTCGGCTTTCTCAATCAGGATCGAGAACCTCAGGCAGGGCTTGAACAAAGCCGACACAACGAACTTCAGCGCCATGAACAGGCCCGAAGCCTTCGCAGAGGAGCCGATGGCACTCCGCTGCCAGACAATCTCGATGCTGGAGTCTTTTTCGGGGATGATCTGCGACTTCAGCTCACCCTCGATGCACGTCTACAGGCTGTTGCCGCGAAGGCCCTTGCCGCACAGATCAAAACCTGGAAAGCCCAGAAAGGGGTTGCCATTGTCATGGATGTCACCAATGGCGAGTTGCTGGCGCTGGCATCCGTTCCCACGTACGACCCGAACAGCTACTGGAGTTTTCCGGCAGGTCGTTTCCGGGAATGGTCGGTTCAGGACCTCTATGAACCCGGATCGACGTTCAAGCCCATCAACCTGGCGCTGGCTCTGCAGGAAAATGCCATTCAGACAACAGGACGTGTTCAGGACAGCGGTTCCGTCACGATCGGTGGCTGGCCGATTAACAACCACGACCGGCGAGCCAATGGTCTGATCGACTTCGCCACGGTGCTGCAGGTGTCTAGCAACGTCGGCATGGTTCAAGCCATGCGTAATTTGCCCTCCTCCACCTACTGGGACTGGCTGAGCCGCCTCGGGTTGGACGCACGGCCTGACACAGATTTGCCCGGAGCCGTTGCCGGTCAGCTCAAAACCAAGGAGCAGTTCACCACCCAGCCGATCGAGCCAGCCACAGCGTCCTTCGGCCAGGGATTCTCGCTAACACCGTTGAAGCTTGTGCAGCTCCACGCCTTACTCGCCAACGGCGGCCGTCTTGTCAGCCCCCATATCACCCGAGGATTGAGAGCCGGCGATGCGCTGGCTCCGCCTGGATCGCGTCAGGGCAAGCCATTGCTGAAACCTGAGGTCACCCAGACAGTGATGGCCTGGATGGAATCGGTGGTTGAGCAAGGGAGCGGCAAGGGCGTCAGAACGCCGGGGTACCGCATCGGTGGCAAGACTGGAACCGCTCAGAAGGCCCTGAACGGCGTTTACGTTCCCGGCGCTCTGATCTGCAGCTTTGTGGCGACCCTTCCCGTCGATGATCCGAAATATGTCGTGCTGGTGGTGGTGGATGAGCCCCAGGGAGACCATGCCTACGGATCCACAGTGGCTCTTCCGGTTGCGAAATCAATCATCGATGGTCTCTTAGTGATTGAAAAGATTCCGCCCAGCACAGCTCGCAAGTCTGCTCCTGCTCAAGCTGGTTGAGGCCAAGCCATTGCTCGCCTGAGGTTGCAGCTTCCCGCAAGATGCCAGCTGCGAAAACGCAGCTACGTTACGAGCAACAAGCCTTTAGCGACATGGCAACTCTTCTTGAGCAGCTCTCTGCAATGACCGTCGTGGTGGCGGATACGGGTGATCTTGAAGCGATCCGTAAATTCACGCCACGGGACGCAACGACCAATCCTTCTTTGATTCTGGCAGCTGCTCAGATCCCTGCCTATCAAAGCCTGATCGACGAGGCCCTGCGATCCTCCCGTCGTTTGATCGGCGACAGCGCGCCCGTCGAGACAGTGGTCAAGGAGGCGCTCGATGAGATCAGTGTGATCTTTGGCAAGGAAATCCTCAAGATCGTTCCTCGCCGAGTGTCCACTGAGGTGGATGCACGCCTTAGTTTCGACACTGCTGCCACGATTGAAAAAGGCCGCAAACTCATCCGCCTCTACAACGATGCCGGAATCAGCAATGATCGCGTGCTGATCAAGGTGGCCTCCACCTGGGAGGGGATCAAGGCCGCTGAAGTTCTCGAAAGAGAAGGAATTCACTGCAACCTCACTCTCCTGTTTGGCTTCGCTCAGGCCGCAGCGTGCGCTGAGGCCGGTGTGACTCTCGTTTCACCTTTCGTTGGCCGCATCCTCGATTGGTATAAAGCCGATACGGGAAGGGACTCCTATCCTGGTCCTGAAGATCCAGGCGTGCTGTCTGTGACCAAGATCTTCAACTACTTCAAGACCTACGGCTACAAAACCGAGGTAATGGGGGCCAGCTTCCGCAATATCGACGAGATTACCGAGCTTGCTGGTTGTGATCTGCTCACCATTTCACCCAAGCTGCTCGATCAGCTGCGTTCCAGTGAGGCCACGCTCACCCGCAAGCTTGACGGTGCCAATCCCTCCAGCACTGAGTCCCAGATCCATGTCGACCGAGACATGTTCGATTCGATGATGGCAGCTGATCGCATGGCCACCGACAAACTCGGCGAAGGCATCAAGGGTTTCAGCAAGGCCATTGAGACCTTAGAGAGCATGCTTGCCCATCGGCTTGCGGAACTCGAGGGAGGACAGGCCTTCGGTCATGCCGTGCAGGAGATCTTCATGCTCAATGACATGAATGGTGACGGTTGTATCACCCGGGATGAGTGGCTGGGCAGTGATGCCGTCTTCGATGCTTTGGATGCGGATCATGACGGCAGACTCACCCAGGAGGAGGTTCGTCGCGGTTTCGGCTCTGCCTTGTCACTGACCAGAGCCTGATCTTCTCCTTGAATCCGACTACCCGTCCGTGAATGCCCTTGACACCATGCGTGCCCTCGCTCGGAAAAGTGAGGTGCACGCCGTTAACGCTGGTGACGTCATTTTCAAGGCTGACGACGCCGGTGCGTCGATGTTCGGTGTTCTCGAGGGAACGGTTCGACTGACCTGGACCAATGAGAACGGCCAGCAGGGATATGAACTGATTGCGGCCGGAAACGTCTTTGGTGCCGGGGCCCTGGTGATGGAAGGTCATTGCCGCCTTGGCACGGCACAGGCCGAAACCGATTGCCGCCTGATTGAGATGAACCGCGAGAAATTCCTATTTGCCGTCCAGGAGTCGCCCATGTTCGCCATCGAGCTGCTGGCTTCTGTTGACGCGCGTTTGCGTGATCTGAAGATCGCAACCCACTCCTGACTCAGTCTGATTAGTTTCGTCTGAGTTGGGTGGAGCTGTCCCGCATTCGATGGCAGTGCAGCTGGTCTGGTTCAAGCGTGACTTGCGGCTCGAGGATCACAGGCCGCTGATCCAGGCATTGACTCTTGGAGACGTGCTGCCTCTTTACATCGTTGAACCTGAGTTCTGGCTTCAGCCGGATGCTTCGGGCCGTCAGTGGGAATTCTGCAGGGAGGCGCTTTTTGACCTCAGGCAGGCCATGGCAGCCCTTGGTCAGCCCCTGGTCATTCGTTGTGGGGATGCGGTGGCTGTGCTCGAGCGTGCCAGGCGTCAGCTCGGTGTGTCGGGCCTCTGGAGTCATGAAGAAACTGGTAATGACTGGACCTACGCCAGAGACCGACGCGTCGCTGCGTGGGCAAGGGAGCGGAGTATTCCCTGGAGACAGATTCCGCAGTTCGGTGTGATCCGGCCGCTCCGGACACGTGGTGGATGGGCTCGGCGCTGGGAAGAGCGGATGGCGGAGCCGATCACGCCTGCTCCCGATCATCTTGAGCCACTGCCGGGTGTCTCACCCGGTGAATTGCCAACGGCCGCTGAACTGGGACTCCAGCCTGATCCGTGCCCCCATCGTCAGCAGGGTGGCCGCGATGCCGGGTTCAACGAACTCGGGCATTTCCTGGAGCAACGGGTGGATGACTACTGTCGTTCGATTTCCAGTCCGAATAGGGCCTTCACGGGATGTTCCAGGCTTTCCAGTTATCTCACCTGGGGTTGCCTCTCCATGCGTGAGGTGCTTCAGCGCAGTCGTGGGATGCAGGGACGTGGTGCCCGCAGCTTTGGCTCAAGACTTCACTGGCATTGTCATTTCATTCAGAAGCTCGAAGATCAGCCATCGATTGAATGGCAGGACTTTCACCCTTTCATGCGTGATCTCCGTGAGTCTGATGCCGAGCGTCTGGCGGCCTGGGCGGAAGGCCGGACGGGGATACCGTTTGTGGATGCTTGCATGCGCGCCCTGAGGGCGCATGGTTGGATCAACTTCCGGATGCGGGCGATGTTGATGTCGTTCGCGAGCTACAACCTCTGGCTGCCTTGGAGGGACAGTGGTCTGCACCTCGCCCGTCAGTTTGTGGATTACGAACCAGGGATTCACTGGAGTCAATGCCAGATGCAGTCGGGCAGCACCTCCATCAACACAATCCGGGTTTACAACCCGATCAAGCAGGGGCATGACCATGATCAGGACGGGGTTTTCATCCGCCGCTGGTGTCCTGAATTGGCCGATGTACCCACAGTGCATCTACATGAACCCTGGGCGTTCAACGGCGTTATGCCGATTGTCGATTGTGCTGATTCGGCCAGGCAGGCCAAGGAGCGGATCTTCGCGATCAGGCATTCAGCCGGATTTGAGCGTCATGCTGATGCCATTCAGCGGCGACATGGTTCCAGGCGGGCTGGTCTGCCGGCATCATCCCAACGACGTTCACGTCGCCGCAGGAGTGATCCAAGCGTGCAGCAACTGGCCTTCGATCTCTAGCTGCGCTGCAGCAATAGCCGGCGAATGACTCGCTGGGCGATATCGCCGTATCCCATCTCTCCGGAGAGGATCTGGGCGATTCGTCTGGGAGCCGTCGGACGTTTCACCCCCAGCTGATAGCCCACACCGGGGAAGCGGTAAAACACCTGTGCGATCCGACGACCCCAGGCCATGGAGTCTCCCCAGCGCTGTCGCATCGCCCTGGAATAGCCCTGTAGGGATTGCTCTTCGCCGTTGAGCCAGCGGTCCAGGTGCTTCGCTGCTTCACAACCGCTCATTAGAGCTGGACGTAATCCTTCCGCAAGGAAGGGATCGCAGAGCGATGCGGCATCGCCCACTGCCACCACCCCGTGGGCATGAAGCGCGCTGTGCCCATTCCAGACCCTCAGGTTGGCCTCCTGCCGAAGACCTGCATTGGCAGCAAAGCCGAGATCAGGCAGTAGTGCATTCAGGATCGTCTCCGAATCGGTGACGTCACGACCGATGAAGGTGCCAACTCCAACATTGATCCCGTCTGCTAGCGGGAAAGCCCATGCAAAACCGTGGTGTACCAGGCCGAATTCGAAGCGTGCCGTTCCAGGAGCGAGTGTTCCGAGACCTTCCAGGCGAACCGACAGCGTGCTCGCCATATGCAGGGAGCTCGGGCCGATGCCGACCTGTTGCGGCCAGGGGGACCCTGAGCCATCAGCGATCACGACTGCTCTGGCCTGAACAGGCTCTCCCCGCTCCCCTGTGAGTGTCCAGCACTCGCCTTTACGTTCGAGGGCCTTCACACGACATGGTCGCTGAACGGTGGCACCAGCACTCACTGCCTTCTCAAGCAATAAGGAATCCAGATGCTCACGTCTCACAATCCAGAACGGCGCTTCACCGGGAAGTTCCGCGATAACCGGATCCTCCAGGCACCAGCTGAAGTCGACCTGGCGGATCACATCATCAACCGCTGGGCTTAGGTCGAAAGGGAACCAGCGCTGTACTGAGGAGGCCATACCTCCACCGCAGGGCTTGATTTGAGCCCCGGTTTGCGCCTCGAGAATGGTGACTGAATGCCCTGCTTGAGCCAGGTGGAAAGCAGCTGAAGTGCCGGCAGCTCCGGCACCGATCACGGCAACGTCGGTTTCAATCACACCTTGAGGATGTCGGCCTCCTTGTCGGCCAAGTGCTTCTCCAATTGTGCGATGAACTTCTCGAGGGTTTTCTGGATGCTCTCCTGTTCGTCATGGCTCTGGTCTTCTGAAAACTCACCTTCCTTTTCCTGTTTCTTGATCTTGTCGATGGCGTCGCGGCGGATGTTGCGCAGGGCCACCTTCCCTTCTTCGGCGTATTTGGAGGCGAGCTTGCAGAATTCCTTGCGACGTTCCTCAGTGAGGGGAGGCACATTGATGCGGATGATCTTGCCGTCGTTGTTGGGGGTAAAGCCCAGTTCACTCATGGCAATTGCCTTCTCGATCCCCGCCAGTGAGCTGATGTCGAAGGGCTGGATTTGGATGGTCTGTGAGTCAGGTGTTGTCAGCGTGGCTAACGATTTCAGTGGCGTGTCGGCGCCGTAGTACTCCACGGAGATGCGATCGAGCAGAGCCGAGTTGGCCCGCCCTGTTCGGATGGTGTTGAACATGCGCTGGGTGGATTCCACCGACTTCTGCATGTTTGCTTCGAGGTCTTGCTTCGACATAACGATTGTCAGTTGTTGATCCGGGAACCGATCGGCTCTCCAGCCACGGCTTTGCCGATGTTGCCAGGTTCAAACAAATTGAAAACAACAATCGGGATGTTGTTGTCTTTGCAAAGTGCGATGGCAGTGCTGTCCATCACGGCCAGTTCACCGCTCAGAACCTGTTGATAAGTGAGGTGTTCCTGCTTCACGGCATCGGCATGCACTGCAGGATCCTTGTCGTAGACCCCATCCACCTTGGTGGCTTTGAACACCACATCCGCATTGATCTCGGCTGCCCGCAAGGCTGCTGTGGTGTCGGTGGTGAAGAAGGGGTTGCCACAACCGGCGCCGAACACCACCACACGGCCTTTCTCCAGATGGCGAATGGCTTTGCGGCGAATGTAGGGCTCTGCGACTTCCTGCATGCCAATGGCGGTTTGGACTCGAGTTGGTATACCTGCGCGCTCCAGTCCGTCCTGAAGTGTGATCGCATTCATCACAGTGGCCAGCATTCCCACGTAGTCGGCTGTGGCCCGATCCATTCCAGCTGCCGATCCCTTTAGGCCACGAAAGATGTTCCCGCCGCCCACAACAATCGCCAGCTGTGTGCCCCCCTCAATCACCTTGGCAACGTCTTCAGCGATGGACTGCACGATGGCGGGATCGATTCCATAGCCCTGATCTCCCATCAGCGCTTCTCCGCTGAGCTTCAGCAGTGCACGCGCGTAGGCCATTCATCCACCTGATCCAGCTGACAGTAGCAAGCAGGATCAGACGGTCCTGCTACTGGCGCACCTGCGGTGGAACCGCTTGGATGGAGCAGCGTCAAAGCCCCCATGTCAGATGAGATCGGAGGACGCAGTTCGGTGATGGCTCGCCTCACCCTCTCCGCGCTGCATCGTGCCAGTCAGGATCCATCCTGCTGGCGTGATCCCGTGGTTCATCGTGCTCTGCTGGTTAGTGGTCTGTCGGTGCTAACCGCTGCATCAGGGTTGATCAGACGTGATCTGGCTCAGGACTGACGTTCAGTATTCGATGCCTGCCTGAGCTTTGACACCCTGCTCTCTGAATGGGTGTTTGCTCAAAGTCATTTCGGTGACCAAATCGGCCGCTTCAATCAACGCTGAGGGTGCGCCTCGACCGGTGACCGCTACGTGGCAAAGCTCAGGCCGCTCCTTGAGCCCAGCAATCACCGTTTCGGGGCCGATGTAGCCCAGTTTTATGGCCACGTTGAGTTCATCTAGAAGAACCAGCTTGATCCGGTCGTCACGCAGGTGGCCCAGAGCTGTTTGCCAGGCCTCCGTGACCAGTTGCTGATCACGTTGCCGGTCTTGGGTTTCCCACGTGAATCCCTCCCCCAGTGCATGCCAGCAGATCTGGTTGCCGAAGGCTTTTAACGCTCTGGCTTCACCCGGTTCCCAACCACCCTTGATGAACTGCACAACCGCCACCCGTTCACCGTGGCCGAGGGTGCGAAGCACCAGCCCCAGGCCTGCCGTGGTCTTGCCCTTGCCGTGTCCGGTGAATACCAGAATTAGTCCCTTCTCCTTGTTGCGTTCTTCGACGCGCTGGCGTTGCACCTGCTGGCGTCGTTCCATGCGCTTTCGGTAGCCGGCATCGTCTTGCTCTGGTGCAAGGTTGCCTCCCATGCCCAGTTCCGCTGCAGTCTGATCGAGATTGTTGTTGCTCATCGAGAAGTTGTGTCGACGCTGGGGCGCGCAGCGGTAATCCGTTGTAGGGCCTGCCCGGCCAGTAATTCCTGCTTCACCGCTGTGAAACCGAGCTGCTGCAGCTGAGAGGGCAGGTCATCTTCCAGCATGGACGTGGCCGTATCGGTTTCAAACAAGGCGCAGAACAGTTGTTGAGGCAGTCGTAGCCATGGCCCTGCAGGGTGCAGGTCCACAATCACCAGCCAGCCTCCTGGTTTCAGCAGGCGCAAGCTCTGGCGCAGCACCATCTCTCGCTCGCGGCGGGGAAATTCATGCAGCGCCACGCTCAGCTGGACGGCAAGGAAGCTTTCGTCCTGTAGCGGTGGTTCCTCCGCTAAGCCCTCCACCCGCTTGAGGCTTGGGTGTCGTTGGGCGGCTAGAGCTAGGGCCAGTGGTGAGATGTCAAGCCCTGAGACATGGAAGCCTGCGGCCAGCCAGGGTGCTGCGGCCTCTCCGCTGCCGCAGCAGAGATCCAGCACCGCGGCACCAGGCTCAATCCTGGATTGCAGGGCTGCCAGCCCCAAACTGCGGAGTTGCTCAACTCCACCCACGCTCAGGGATGAGATCGCCGTGACCGTGTCGTAAATCCAGCGGTAGCGGTAGGCCAGGGGCCGCAGAAACGAGGTCATCAGGATCAGGAATAGATGAGAGGGGCGTTATCCTGCGAGTTCATGTTGCCGCTGATCGATAGCGATCTGCGGAACCGAAAGCCGGCAGTCAGTTGAGGGCGCGATCCGATTCGTTGAACTCATCGCAACCGTTATGACCAGCTGCATACCAAATGGATTCACTGACGTCTCATGACGCCTGTTGTCGGGCTAAGGCCGCATCAACAGCTTGTTGCTGATCGCGTCGGGTGATCCAGTGGTGATAGGTGCGAGTGTGAATCGCCACGGAGTGGCCCATCATCCTGGCAGAAACCGTGTCAGGCAGACCGATATGGATGGTTCTTACCGCCCAGGCATGGCGAAGGTCATAAGGGGTGAGCGGAAGGTCGTAGCGGCGAAACTGCTCGGTGACCCGTCGTCCCACCTGCTGCAGGGTCGTTCTCCTCAGATCGGTGCTGATCACCGGCAGAGCCTGCGGCTCTCGTCCAAGTTTCAACAGGTCAAAACGCTCGACCCATTCAGGGTTGAAAGGCCACACCTGATGTTCACCTGTTTTGGTGGTGGGCAGAACCCTGATCACACGATCTCCTTCGGCGCACAGAGCTGACAGGTCGCTGAAGAACACCTCATGGTTGCGAAGGCCATACGTGGCCATCAGGCCATAGGCCAGTCGCCAGCGTGGATTGGGAATCTGCAGGATGCCCTCGAGAATTTGTTGATCGCTGGGGAGTTGGCGGAACCGGGCTCGATGCAGGCCATAGCCTGCTGCCTCTGCTCGCCAGTGATCGGGCAGTTCCAGTTCCAGATGCCTGGCCAGGCCACCTAGGGCTGTGCTGCATTGCTGGCGACTGCGGCTTCCATCGGGGTAGCTATGCAGGGTCTGAAGCAGCAGCTCTGCAGCGATTGGGCCCTTGTCTTTGCCAGCAAGTGTGCGCAGTCGACGCAGATAGGGGTTGTAAGCACCTGTCCATGTGGTTCGACTGCCGGAAGGGGAGCGGCGGCGACGTGGATCGGCAAAAAAGGCTTGCTCGAAGCTCATGAGTTGCTGCTCAAGCAGGGCATGGGCTCGACCTGATGAGCCGGATGTGGACGACGCCTGCGCGGGCGCCTTGATCCATTGCTCCCATCGAAACTGGTCGCGCTTGAGCTGGGCATCAATGACCCGTGCGATCTGCTCGGCTTCGCGCAGGCCATCCCTGTCATTCTCAAGGCCGAGGCTCAGGCGTTGCACCGATCGCTGGCCTGGCTTTGTACGCCCAGGCAACAGCCCACGCAGGTTTAACCGGCGACCGCGACATTCGATACGCAGGCCGATGCCGATCGAGGCCAAGGCTGCATTCGAATTTCGCCTGATCACTTCGAGCGGCTCGCTGCGAGTCATCCATTCCTTCAGGACATCGTCAAGATGCCGTTAACGCGGGTTACTCTCAACCCCTGCAATCGTTTCCAGACATGGCTCGGGTCGGTGTCGTACTGCTCAATCTGGGTGGCCCTGAGCGAATTCAGGACGTAGGTCCCTTCCTTTTCAATCTCTTTGCCGACCCAGAGATCATTCGGCTGCCAATTCCCGCTCTGCAGAAGCCTTTGGCCTGGTTGATCAGCACCCTGCGCAGCGGCAAATCACAGAGCGCCTACCGCTCCATCGGTGGCGGCTCTCCATTGCGTCGGATTACTGAGCAGCAGGCCAGGGAGCTGCAGAGCCTGCTTCGGCAACGGGGTATCGAGGCCACAAGCTACGTGGCCATGCGCTACTGGCATCCCTTCACGGAATCCGCCGTTGCAGACATCAAGGCTGACGGAATGGATCAGGTGGTTGTGCTGCCGCTCTACCCGCACTTCTCCATTAGCACCAGTGGTTCGAGTTTCCGTGAGCTCCAGCGGCTGCGTCAGGGAGACGGTGTCTTTGAGAAGCTGCCGATCCGTTGCATCCGTAGCTGGTTTGATCATCCTGGCTATGTCACGGCGATGGCTGAGCTGATCGCTGAGGAAATCCGCAATAGCGATGACCCTCTCCAGGCTCATGTCTTCTTCAGCGCCCATGGTGTGCCGAAGAGTTACGTCGAAGAGGCCGGTGATCCTTATCAACAGGAAATCGAGGCCTGCACTGCCCTGATCATGAAGAAGCTGCAGGAGCTTATGGGCCATGACAACCCCCATACCCTCGCTTATCAAAGCCGTGTGGGTCCGGTCGAATGGCTGAAGCCCTACACCGAAGAGGCCCTTGAAGAGCTGGGTAAAGCCAAGATCAATGATCTTGTGGTGGTGCCGATCAGCTTTGTCAGTGAGCACATCGAAACGCTTGAGGAGATTGACATCGAGTACCGCGAACTTGCGACCGAGTCTGGTGTGGTGAATTTCCGGCGAGTGCGGGCTCTCGATACCTACCCCCCCTTCATCGAAGGACTGGCTGATCTTGTTGTGACCAGTCTTGAAGGGCCTGAAGTCAGCCTTGATGCGGCAGCTGAACTGCCCACCAAGGTGAAGCTTTATCCCCAGGAGAAATGGGAGTGGGGTTGGAACAACAGTTCCGAAGTCTGGAACGGGCGACTGGCCATGCTGGGCTTCTCCGCCTTTCTGCTCGAAATCATCAGTGGCCAGGGCCCACTACATGCACTCGGACTGCTCTGAGCGCCGGCACAGTGGCGGGCCGGCCCTTAATCTTGAGGGTCAGTTCCCCGTGAAGACACAGTGACGCTGATCTCCGCTCCCACGGCCGACACAGCGTCCAGCAGTGATGGAATCCGCAGGATGAGCGGAGCCCAGGCCTTGATGGATGCGCTGCGTCGACATGGTGTGGACACGATTTTTGGCTACCCGGGCGGTGCCATTCTTCCGATCTATGACGCCCTGCACATAGCGGAGAGCGAGGGTTGGTTGCGTCACTTTCTCGTGCGTCACGAACAAGGCGGAACCCACGCTGCGGATGCCTATGCGCGTGCGACCGGCCGAGTGGGGGTGTGCTTCGGCACGTCCGGCCCTGGGGCCACCAATCTGGTAACGGGTATTGCAACTGCCCAGATGGATTCAGTGCCGATGGTGGTCATCACTGGCCAGGTGCCGAGGACGGCGATTGGGACCGATGCCTTCCAGGAGACCGACATCTTCGGCATCACCTTGCCGATCGTGAAACATTCATGGGTTGTGCGAAACCCTGCCGATCTTGCTTCAGTGGTCGCGCAGGCTTTTCACATCGCAGCCTCAGGTCGACCGGGGCCCGTGTTGATTGACATCCCCAAGGATGTTGGCCAGGAGGAGTTTGATTACATCCCGGTTGAGCCAGGTTCCGTTGTCCCTGCAGGTTTCGGCTCCACCCCTCCGCCTGATTCCCAGTCGATTGAGGCAGCGCTTGATCTGATTTCCGAAGCCCAACGCCCTCTCCTTTATGTGGGAGGGGGGGCGATCGCCTCATCCGCCCACGACAGTATCGGCGTGCTGGCGGAGCGCTATCAGATCCCTGTCACCACAACGCTGATGGGGAAGGGCGCCTTTGATGAGAACCATCCACTGGCGTTGGGCATGCTGGGCATGCATGGCACGGCTTACGCCAATTTTGCAGTAACAGATTGCGATCTGCTGATTGCAGTCGGGGCTCGATTTGATGATCGCGTGACCGGCAAGCTCGACACCTTTGCCCCGCGTGCCCGGGTGATCCATTTCGAGATCGACCCAGCTGAGATTGGCAAAAACAGGCGCCCTGATGTCGCTGTTCTCGGTGATGTCGGCACCAGTCTTGCCGCACTGGTTGATCTGAGTCTGCGCCGTTCTCCTGAACTGCAGACCAGCGTTTGGTTGAAGAGGATTCGTGACTGGAAAGAGCGTTATCCCCTTTCCATTCCGCCTCAGGAAGGTCCCATTTACCCCCAGGAAGTTCTGATGGCTGTCCGTGACCTGGCCCCTGGAGCCATTGTCACGACGGATGTAGGACAGCATCAGATGTGGGCTGCTCAGTATTTGCGCAATGGTCCACGTAGCTGGATCAGCAGCGCCGGACTGGGGACGATGGGTTTCGGGATGCCAGCCGCCCTGGGTGCCCAGGTCGCCTGTCCTGATCGTCAGGTGGTGTGTATCGCAGGTGACGCCAGTGTGCTGATGAATATCCAGGAGCTGGGCACCCTCGCCCAATACAGGCTCCCCGTGAAGGTGGTGATTGTGAACAATCACTGGCAGGGCATGGTTCGTCAGTGGCAGGAGAGTTTCTACGAAGAGCGTTATTCCGCCTCTGACATGCTGGGCGGCATGCCTGATTTCGAAGCTCTGGCCAAAGCCTTTGGCGTAGAAGGCATGAAGATCGTTGAGCGCAAAGATCTGCACAACCGTTTAGCGGAGGCGTTTGACTCTCCGCATCCAACCTTGGTGGATGTGCATGTTCGCCGTGGTGAGAATTGCTATCCGATGGTTCCTCCCGGTTGCAGCAATGCCCAGATGGTGGGTCTGCCGGCCCATCCAGAGCTGGCTTTCCAGGATTCCGGAAGTTCTTCCTTCAACCCAGGAGGCCAGTGAGAGCAGGCATTTTATTGGCAGCTGCTCTCAGCTTGATGCTGTTGTTTGTGCTGCCTTCTCAGGCTTTTGCCGCAGAGGTTCTGCAGGTGCGTTCGGCGACGCTGCTTCAGATTGGTGACCGCAATCGTAATTACAGTGTGCAGCTGGCTTGTGTTCAGGTTGAGCCTGAAGATGAGCAGCGAGCGCAGGATTGGATGCGTCGTGAACTTCCCCGCCGACGAAGGGTGAATCTGCGGCCAGAGGGCAGTGCAGATGGTGTTCTGCTGGCAAGGGTCACTCCGATCGGAGATGATCTCGATCTCGGTGCAGCTCTGGTGAATGAAGGCCTGGCCCAGGTCACATGCCCAGGAGCTTGATATGGCACGCAATCGCATTGCCTCAGGGATTGTGATGGTGCCCTGTGTGCTTCTGGGTTCAGCTTTTCTGAGTACGGCCATCTGGGGTGACGCCGCGTCTGACAATCGCTTTCTTGCCATCGGAATCGGCAGTCTGCTGCTGATCGCCGGACTGCTTTCACTGGCGATCCCCGGGGGGAGTCCCGAAGCTGAGCTTAAGGATGACAAAACGGAACAGTCTCCCTAGCAGGCCAACGATCGGTCTGATCTCCGCTCAGTAGGGTTTGTACTAGGGGTCAGGAGAGGAGGGAGCTCGTGCTGCGCCTGAGCGAGCTTCGACTGGAGTTGGACCACACCGAGGATGACCTTGAGCAGGCTGTTCTGCGTTGTTTGCGAGTACCTCGTGAGCAACTGATCTCCTGCCAGTTGGTGAAGCAAAGCATTGATGCCCGGCGTCGGGATCGAATCCGGATCATCTACAGCGTGGATGTCCAGGTACGGGGGGAGAAAGCGTTGCTACGTCGATGCTCCGCCGACCGTCGCATTCGTCGCAGTCCCGATGAGTCCTACCGATTCGTTGCGCGTGCTCCATCCAGTCTGGTCGATGCGTCCTGGCAGCGACCCGTGGTGATTGGGGCAGGACCCTGTGGTTACTTCGCAGCATTGCTGCTGGCACAGATGGGATTACGCCCACTGTTGCTGGAGCGCGGACAGGTGGTAAAGCAGCGAAGCCGCGACACGTTTGGATTCTGGCGTCGTCAATCGACGTTCAATCCCGAATCCAACGTGCAGTTTGGCGAAGGTGGGGCAGGAACCTTTTCCGACGGCAAGCTCTACAGCCAGGTGAGCGATCCCGTTCATTACGGTCGCAAAGTGCTGGAAGAGTTGGTGAAATGCGGCGCCAACCGCGACATCCTCACGCGTCATCGGCCCCATATCGGCACCTTCAAGCTGGCGACAGTAGTCAGGGGGTTACGTACTCAGATTGAGGCTCTTGGCGGTGAGGTCCGCTTTGGATCCCGCGTGGAACAACTTCTCTTGGAGCCTGCCAGCGCCACTGACGCCAAGCCGATGCGGATCATTGGTCTGCAACTGGCCGATGGCAGCCGTCTTGACTGCAGTCAGGTGGTTTTGGCACCTGGACATTCGGCAAGGGACACCTTCGCGATGTTGGATCGGACGGGTGTTGCCATGGAGCGGAAGCCCTTCGCGATTGGCCTTCGCATCGAGCATCCGCAGTCGCTGATCGACAACGCTCGCTGGGGAGATGCTGCTGGCCATCCGTTGCTCGGTGCTGCTGAATACAAGCTGGTGCATCACGCCGCCAATGGTCGCTGTGTCTACAGCTTCTGTATGTGTCCAGGTGGGTTTGTGGTGGGTGCGACCTCTGAACCAGGTCGTGTTGTGACCAATGGCATGAGCCAGCACTCCCGCAACGAACGCAACGCCAACAGCGGCTTGGTGATCCCTGTGTCGGATGCCGACCTGGAGGCTCACGAGCGCTGGCCAGCTGATCCACTCGCGGGTCTGGTGTTCCAGCGAGAACTCGAATCCCTCGCTTTCCAGCTCGGGGGGGAGGACTACAGCGCCCCGGTGCAGCGACAGGAGGACTTTGTGGCCGGAAGGCCATCCACCTCTCTCGGATCGGTCATTCCTTCCTATCAACCCGGTGTCCAACCCGCGGACCTTGCCCAGCTTCTACCAGAAACAATGGTGGAGGCCCTGAGGGAAGCTCTGCCGGCATTCAGTCTGAAGATCTCCGGTTATGACCACCCCGATGCCGTTCTGACTGGCGTCGAAACTCGTACCTCTTCGCCGCTGCGCATCCCTCGTGATGATCGGCTGGAGTCAATCAATGTGCTCGGTCTTACGCCAGCGGGCGAGGGTGCCGGTTACGCGGGCGGAATTCTTTCGGCAGCGATCGATGGCATCCGTGCTGCTGAAGCGGTTGCATTGCGTCTGCTTCCTCAGACATCGAACTGATGACTGAGAGGTTCAAATTGCAGCCTGCCCCACGATTCCACTCCACTGAACCGCCTTCACCTGATCGCGTCGCCAGGAGTGAAACAGGCTCGGCTCAGCGACTGTGCAGAGCGGACATGTCCTGATCCTGGTGCTGTCAATTCCTTCCGCTTCCAGTTGCTGCAGGGCGGCTTGTCGGATATCTAGACGGCAGCGCCCCTGCTCTGGATCAGGATCAATCACGGCTTGCTTCTGCAACTCCTCTAGTGATCTGGGCTCGGTTGCCAACGCCTCACCCACCTGAAGGGCCACGGATTGCGCCACTTGATAACGCTCACCACTGACCGCTGGCCCGAGGGCCACGATCAGCTTTTCTTTCCGGGCACCACGTTGTTCGAGCCTGGCGATGGCCGCTGGCAAGATGCGGCTGGCCACGCCACGCCAGCCGGCATGGCATGCAGCTACGTGCCCACTGTCGGGATCCGCAAGCAAAACAGGTGTGCAGTCGGCTCCACAGACCCAGAGGCTCTGCCCTCCGCGATCGCTTACCAGTCCGTCGGCATCGGGCCATGGTGCTGCACTGGCAGCGGAGGCTTCAAGCACCACGTTCCCATGCACCTGCTGCGGGCGATGAACAGAGACACCACAAGACAGGTAGGCAGCCAGCTCGTCGGGACCACGACCTTGCCAGCGGCGTGTGAAGAATCCATGCTCAAAACCAGCGTCAGTCAGGTGGTCCGCGGTCAGGTAATAACCGCCATAACACCCCACCCAAGTCCATCCCGACAGGGTGTTGAAGCGACTGTCAGGCTGAGAGAGAGGATCCTCTCTCTCAGCTCCAGCGCCTGGGTCTGCTCCCTGAGCGGCGCTCATGGTTGCGGTTGATCCCTCAGCATCCAGAAGCCTTCGAAACGCTCACTGTCTGGAGAGCTCTGCACAGCGATGAACTGAAGGCCACGCAGGTTCAGGCACGACGCGTTCAGAGCGGCTGAGATCTGTTCGGCTTCCTGTTGGCTCAGATCACTGACCAGCCAGGAGTCGTCCTGACCAGCATCAAGAATCAGTTGGAGGGAGCTCACACGCAGCCGCACGGGTTCTAGCCCGCCTAGCCAGCCTGCGAGGGCCAGGGCTCTGGTGCGACTGAACAGACGTAGGCCAGGAACTTCAAGCTCCTCCTCGAGAGAGGGAGGAACTGGCAGCAGGCCGTTGAAGCCAAGAGGCCACTCACTGGCATCCTTGAGGCTGCCGACCGGAAGACCTGCCCAGGTCCAGGCATCGCCCCGGACGGCTTCGGGCAATGGCAAAGGTGGTGTCTCGACTGGGGAAGGCGGCAGGGCCAGGGGGCCTGCCATGAAGCCCTCCTCCTGCGGGTAAAGCGTCCGCTCGCGTTCATCAAGCCAGTCGAGTAGGGCATAGGTGCGTCTGCTCGATACCACTTCCAAGAGCAGTTCTGCTGCAGCACGCTGCACCATCGTTTTCATGGCGCTGCGCCAGGCGCGCAGCCTTTGCGGTGGCTTCCAACCTTGGCCTTTAGCCTCAGCCAAGGCTTCTCGCAGGGCCGCGGCCAACCAGGTGGAGTTCACTTCGCTTGCCGGACAGAGCTTTGCGAAACGGAAGGACTCGTTGCAGTTGATGTCAGGGGTGCTGATGATCAGCAGTTCCCAGCGCTTCTTCCCATCCTTTTCCAAAATGGGCCTTGAATAGAAATCAAGCTCCCAGTCGGCCTGAAGTTGGGTTCGGGACTGGGGGCCGGCGTCACCGGCAGGCATGGAAGCTGTGATCATCCAGCTGACTGTTCCTGCTGCCTAAGGACGTTACGGGCTCTGTTGGCTCGATCGGTAGCCTCGGCCATCACGGTGTCCTTATCCACGAGAAGCTCCCCTGGCTGTCCCTCCAGTAGGGCAGTGTTGAGTCCGATTCGGCCTCGACCGGGATCCAGTTCGGTGATCAGTGCTCGCACGGTATCGCCCTGTCCGAAGACTTCGCGCAGTGATCGCAAACTGCCACCGGTGATCACTGACTGATGCAACAGTCCACTGACGCCTCCCAGATCGATGAACAGTCCATAGGGCTTGATGGAGGCGACCTGACCTTCGACCAACTGCCCCACCTCAAGCTCTGAGAAACGGGCGGCCGTCGCGGCGCGCTTTTCGGAAAGGACCAGTTTTCGGGTCTCGGAGTTGACCTCTAGGAAAGCGACGCCAAGTGTTTTACCCACGAGAGATTCGTGATTTTCTCCCTCCTGAAGCTGGGATCTGGGAATGAAGCCCCTCAACCCTTCGAGGTCGCAGGTGACACCACCACGATTGAAACCGGTGATTTTGACCTGAACCACCTTGCCGTCCTTGGCGAGCTGCTTCACCTTGTCCCAGCTTTTGCGCAGGGCCAGGGCACGGCAGCTGATGGTGACCATGCCATCGGCGTTTTGTTCACGGGTGACCAGCACCTCAACCTCAAGTCCCTTGGGAAAACGTTCCTTCAGGTTGGTGATCACCCCAAGTCCGCATTCGCTTTTGGGCATGAAGCCGGGAGCCTTGCCTCCGATGTCGACATAAACACCATCACTCTCCATACCGATCACGGTGCCGGTGACCACCTCACCTGTTGTGCCTACAGGCTCATTGGCATCGAGCGCTGCTAGGAAGGCATCCTCATCGAAATCAAAATCGTCAACGCTGCGGCTTGCTGCAGTTGCCGGATCGGAAGGCGAATTGTTCAGTAGGCGGCCTGTGTCGGAGCCGCCCAGCAGGTCGGCCATGGTCATTCCGGCTAGATCATCATCGTCGGGATCCCGCGATGGAGTGAAAGACGTCTGTGGCCCTTTTGGTGGTGCAGGCGGACTGGGAGCAACAGACTGACCACCTTCTGCGGCAAGTGCGGCCTGCTCGAGCTGTGCGGCACGCTGTACAGCCGCATCAGCGGCTGCACGGGCTTGCTCAGCCTCCTTGCGCAGACGATCCTGCTCTTCCCGCTTGCTGATATGCATCACCTGAAGCGGTTTTCGTGGTGGCTGCGCCGAAGCTGCAGCAACCTTGCCACCATCAAGTCGTGAATTCTGACGTTCTGTTCCGGCCATGGGACCCATCGTCCTTGGCAGGACAGTCTGACAGCAGAAGGTTGATTCAGGATGAGCGGCAACGGTGGACAAAAGTCCAGGCGGCTTGAGTGCATGCACTGGCCTGAGGCTGCTCTGGCATTTGAACGGAGCGGTTCAACCCTTGTATGGCCATTCGGTGCTTTTGAGCAGCACGGTCCGCAGCTTCCCCTGCTCACGGATGCTCTGTTCGCGGAACGCATCCTTAATCACGTGCTGGAAGGTCTTCCTGAGGAGATGCCGATCTGGGCTCTGCCAACCCAGACAATCGGTCTTTCACCTGAACATCGTGGCTTTCCGGGAACACTCAGCCTCAGTGCCGAACTGTTGATTCGCCTTGTCAAAGAAGTTGGTCAACAGCTTGCGGACCAGGATGTGAAGCGCTTGGTGTTGTTCAACGCCCATGGCGGTCAGATTGGTCTTCTGCAAACCGCTGCCCGAGAACTGGCAGCGGAAACTCCTTCAATGGCCGTTCTTCCCTGTTTTCTTTGGAGCGGGGTTTCAGGACTCAAGTCCCTCGTGCCGGCTGATGAGCTTGCACATGGATTGCATGCGGGGCTGGCTGAGACGAGCCTGATGCTGGCGCTTGAGCCCTCGCTGGTCGGCGAACAGAGACCTCTCGATGGTGACCATGTCAGCGAGAGGGCGGCAGCCACACCCCCTGAAGGCTGGAGTCTTGAAGGTCCCGCACCCCTCGCCTGGTTCACCGCCGACCTCAGCCGCTCCGGTGTTGTAGGGGATAGTCGAGGCGCAAACGAGAAGCTTGGAAGTCAGTTGGAGACTGCGCTTGTGGCCCATTGGCATCGACTCTTTACGAACCTGATGGCATCCAGCTGGCCACCTAGTGGAGACCAGCGACGTATCTGAACACCAGCAATCGAACATCCAATTTCGGCAACACTGGTTACAGTCATCTGCGTTGAACGTTACGGAAAGATTTATGCCGACCCCCGTCAGCCCCGAGGTCGCCGTCCTTGACGAACGGGATGCATCGGCTCAGCAATTGCCTGACTTCTCCACCGAGGCCTATAAGGACGCCTACAGCCGGATCAACGCCATCGTGATCGAGGGAGAGCAGGAGGCCTATGACAATTACATGGCCCTGGGAACGTTGATCCCGGAAAACAAAGACGAACTCGCCAAACTGGCGAAGATGGAGATGAAGCACATGAAGGGCTTCACGTCTTGCGGTCGCAACTTAGGTGTGACGGCAGACATGCCTTTCGCCAAAAAGTTCTTTGGCCCTCTCCATCAGAATTTTCAGAAAGCTCTCAAGGAAGACAGAGTCGTGACTTGCCTGCTCATTCAGGCACTCCTGATTGAAGCTTTCGCTATTTCCGCTTATCACATCTACATCCCCGTTGCTGACCCCTTTGCTCGCAAGATTACTGAGGGTGTCGTCAAGGATGAATATCTCCACCTCAACTACGGGGAACTGTGGTTAAAGAACAATTTTGAGGCCAGTAAAGAGGAGCTTTTCGCTGCCAATAAGGAGAATCTTCCACTCATTCGTTCCATGCTCGACCAGGTTGCATCCGATGCGGCCACTCTCCATATGGAGAAGGAAGATCTGATCGAAGATTTTCTGATCGGCTATCAGGAAGCCCTCAGCGAGATCGGCTTCAACATGCGTGAAATTGCTCGAATGGCTGCTGCAGCTCTTTGACTTAGTTGAAACCAGCGCTCTATGTTCCAGTTGAGCGATTCAGGTCCGCTTCAACGACAGGCACGTTTCCCATTGAACGTGCCTACATGGGATCATGAGTGATAAGCCCCCTACCAGGGTGAGGTCTATTTCAATGCGTACACGTACGACCGTCGGCACTATATGTTTGGTCTGATCGGGCACTCCACCAGCTTTGAGGCGGCGAGGCGCAAGGCCTTAGATCTCGGGTTCGATCACATTGCCGGGGGGGATCTCGACGTGTGGTGCAGTGCACCACCTCAGCTCGTAGAGAACGTTGAGGTCACCAGTGCCACTGGCAAGACCATTTCTGGTGCCTACATCGATTCCTGCTTTGTGCCCGAGATGCTGAGCCGCTTCAAGACGGCCAGGCGCAAAGTGCTCAACGCCATGGAGCTTGCGCAGAAAAAGGGGATCAACATCACCGCACTAGGCGGCTTCACTTCGATCATCTTTGAAAACTTCAACCTTCTCCAGCATCAGCATGTGCGCAGTACAACCTTGGAGTGGGAGCGGTTCACCACGGGCAACACCCATACGGCCTGGGTGATCAGTCGCCAAGTTGAGAACAACGCTCCTCTTCTGGGCATCGATCTGGCCAAGGCCAAGGTTGCCGTGGTGGGTGCCACCGGAGATATCGGCAGTGCTGTCTGCCGCTGGCTCTCCAATCGGACGGGTGTCGCTGAGCTGCTGCTGGTCGCTCGTCAGCAGCAGCCCCTCAAGGATCTCCAGTCTGAACTCGGTGGTGGAAGAGTTCTCAGCCTTGATGAGGCACTTCCTGAGGCTGATGTGGTGGTCTGGGTCGCGAGTATGCCTCGTACGCTGGAGATCGATTCGGCTTCTCTGAGGAAACCCTGTCTGATGATTGACGGGGGATACCCGAAGAACCTCGATGCCAAGGTCGCCTGTGAGGGCGTCCATGTGCTGAAGGGAGGCATCGTTGAATTTGGCAGTGACATTGGCTGGACGATGATGGAAATCGCTGAGATGGAAAAACCTCAGCGCCAGATGTTTGCCTGCTTCGCTGAAGCGATGCTGCTTGAATTCGAGGCGTGTCACACCAATTTCAGCTGGGGGCGTAACAACATCACTCTGGAGAAAATGGATTTCATCGGCGCCGCATCGGTCCGCCACGGTTTTTCCACTCTCAATCTTCAAGGACAGCCTCAGGCTGTCGTTGTCTGAAGTCGTTTCCACCTCCCTTCATGGCCCGCCGCCCGCTGCTTGATTTCGAGAAACCGCTGGTGGAGCTCGAACAACAGATCGAGCAGATCCGTCAGCTGGCAAGGGATTCGGAAGTGGACGTCAGCCAGCAATTGCTGCAGCTTGAAACGCTCGCAGCCCGACGTCGCGATGAGATTTTTCGTTCTCTGAGCCCGGCTCAGAAAATTCAGGTCGCCCGTCATCCCCATCGACCAAGCACCCTCGATTTCATCCAGATGTTCTGTGATGACTGGGTTGAGTTGCATGGGGATCGCCGTGGCAGTGATGACCAGGCACTGATTGGTGGGATCGGACGGCTGGGGGAACGCTCGGTTGTTCTGATCGGGCATCAGAAAGGACGTGACACCAAGGAGAACGTTGCACGGAATTTCGGTATGGCCACCCCAGGTGGCTACCGCAAGGCTCTGCGGCTGATGGAGCATGCCGACCGTTTCGGTCTGCCAATCCTGGCCTTCATTGATACACCCGGTGCTTATGCCGGTCTGCTTGCAGAGGAACAGGGGCAGGGTGAGGCCATTGCCGTCAACCTGCGCGAGATGTTCGGCTTGCGAGTTCCCATCGTCGCCACGGTGATCGGTGAGGGTGGCTCCGGCGGTGCTCTCGGTATCGGAGTCGCCGACAGGTTGATCATGTTTGAGCACAGCGTCTACACCGTCGCCAGCCCTGAAGCCTGTGCTTCCATTCTTTGGCGTGATGCGGCGAAGGCTTCCGAGGCTGCGGCTGCGTTGCGCATCACCGGCAAGGATCTGCTCAGTCTTGGCGTTGTGGACGAAGTCTTGCCTGAACCCGCTGGTGGTAACAATTGGGCCCCCCTCGAAGCGGGTGAAACGCTGAGGGCAGCGCTGAATCGGCATCTCGACGATCTGCTGGCTCTGTCGGTCGATGATTTGAGAGATCAGCGCTACATGAAATTCAGGGCTATGGGGCGTTTCCTTGATGCCACCTCGCCGGAAGGCGGTTTCGCTGCCTAGGGTGCTTCGGATTGCACGGATTTCTTGCCCTCCGTTCTGATCACCGGCGCATCACGTGGAATCGGTCATGCTGCTGCCAAGGCTTTTGCTGAGGCGGGGTGGGATTTGCTTCTCGTTTCCCGCAGTGAGGCTGCTTTGCAGTCTCTTAAGTCGGAACTGAGCGCAGGTGATGTTCGAGTCGCTTATCAAGCGATCGATCTCACCGACTCATCTGCCATCGCCCCAGGCATCGATGCATTGCTGAATCAAGGGCTTCGCCCCTCAGTTCTCATCAACAACGCTGGAGCTGCTTGGACAGGGGGATTACTCGAGATGCCCCTGGATCGTTGGAACTGGTTGATTCAACTCAACCTCACCAGTGTTTTTCAGGTTTGTTCCGCAGTTGTCCCTGCCATGAGGCCAGCAGGTGGATTGGTGATCAACGTGAGTAGCCATGCGGCCAGAAACGCTTTCCCCGATTGGGGGGCCTACTGCACCGTCAAAGCTGCTCTTGCGAGTTTCACTCGCTGCCTGGGTGAGGAAGAACGTGCTCATGGCATTCGTGCCTGCACTCTCACGCTTGGTGCGGTCGATACCTCCCTCTGGGACTCCCCGACCGTCGACAGTGACTTCGACCGACGTGCCATGCTGCCAGTCAATCAGGCCGCTGCCGCTCTTCTTCACTTGGCCCAGCAACCTGCCACTCAGGTTGTTGAGGATTTAACCCTCATGCCAGCTACAGGCGCTTTCTGACTTCTGAAAGAGATGACTTCTACCCTTCCTACTTCCACTAACGCAACCAGTGCCGCAGCTCTCAGTGAACTGAGCTCGCATGCGTCACTCAGCAATGGCCGTGGTCAGTTCGCCATCACTGACGCCAAGATTTCCGATGTGATTCGCGAGCGTCTGCGCGAGCGTGGCGCTTCATTTCTCGCCAATGACAACATTGCCGATCACATCCTCCCGGGAGAATTAGAAGAACTTCAGATGGAAGTCGCTGATCGTTTTCGCGATCTTCTTCACAGTCTTGTGATTGATATTGAGAACGACCACAACACTGAAGAGACAGCGGAACGGGTCGCCAAGATGTATTTGCAGGAGGTGTTCAAGGGGCGATACCACCAACAACCCAAGGTGGCGAGCTTTCCGAACGTGAAGCAACTCGACGAGATTTATACAGTCGGACCTCTTACTGTGCGTTCCGCCTGTTCTCACCACTTTGTTCCGATCATGGGCAACTGCTGGGTCGGGATTAAGCCTGGTGCTCGCGTAATTGGTCTCTCCAAATTCACCCGCGTGGCGGATTGGGTTTTCTCCAGACCTCATATCCAGGAAGAGGCTGTGATGATCCTTGCCGACGAAATCGAGAAACTCTGCGAGCCCAAGGGTCTTGGGATCATCATCAAGGCTCAGCACTACTGCATGAAATGGCGTGGTGTGAAAGAGCCACAGACAAGCATGGTTAATTCCGTTGTTCGGGGTGACTTCCGCCATGATCCCAGCCTCAAGCAGGAGTTCTTTGAGCTTGTGCGCCAGCAGGAAGCTTTGCTCAGTAACTAATCTGATCTGCTCGTTTTTTCAGTCGAAAGGGGGCACTGCTCGCAGCACCCCAACTCTTTAATCGCTGATTGGCCCGATCACGTTGCTGCTGATCCGTTGGATTTTGCCATCACGGCTGCGCACTACCAGCACAGCCATCAGCCTGTCTTGTTGATCTTTGGGGCCTACCCGGTAGCTGTGCCCTGAGCCGGATTCCACCAGCTCCCAGTTCCCCTGGGCACTTCGGCGGTACCAGTGGACATCGAGTTCATCCACGTCAGCTCCCTGGAGCGTCAGTTCAGCTTGCAGCAACGCTCCTTCCCTTGCTTCTCCGACCAGCACGAAGCGTTGCAGTCCTTTGATGGCTTGCTGGAGATGTCCTTCCTGCTGAAGTCCTTGATCGATCTGTCCGTCCAGCACCTGAATCTGTTTCTCAGGGCTGGCTGTGAGACCGGGTACACATTGAAGACTGCCGTTCTCCAGCCGGCATCCCGGCAACATTCCCTGGGCTGAGGCCCCGAGAGGGACAGCCGCCATCAGGGTGAAGCAAATTGTCGTAGCCCGAAGCATGGATGCTGTTGAGGGGAGATTCAACCTATCCCTGGTTGCCCGAATTGACCCTGACCGCTTCGACCAGTGCTTCGACACGACGGAGATCCTTCACCCCAGGACTGTGCTCTAGGCGGCTGGAAGCATCTAGACCAAAGGGGGTGACTTGATCTAACAGTGTTGTGACCCATTCAGCGCTGATCCCTCCAGCAAGCCACCATGGCAGATCGCTGCAGAGCCCTGTCTCTAGCCGCTCAAGCCAGGTGGGATCGAGACGATGGCCAGTCCCACCAAGCTGTTTCGGGCTCCAGGCATCCAGAAGCAGGGCGTCCACGCTGGTGGCATAGGCGTCGATGCCGTTGAGATCCGCTTCGCCACGCAGGCGTAGCGCTTTCCACCAGTGGACCCCGGGATATCGCAGACGCAGATCAGCGCATCGCTGCGGCGATTCTTCTCCGTGCAACTGCACAACGGTGGGCTGTCCCTCACCCGACAGTGCCGATCCCAGCTGTTCATCGCTGGGGTCTGCCACAACCCAGACCCGCTTCAGCTCAGGATGCTCCTGGGTCAGTCTCCGGAAGATTGCTCTGCGCTGATTCGGCTCCACGAAACGCGGAGTGTCCGGCACTCCGATCACGCCGATCGCATGCACCCCCATGGCAGCAATCTCACAGGCCTGGTCGCAGTCGGTCAGGCCGCAGATCTTGAGAGACAGGCCCTGATCGAGCATCGGGGAGCAGCATTGGATGTCCTTTCTAGGATTGAGTCAACACTGCCGGCCAGCCCGCCGGAGAAGCATTTGGGTGATGGCTGGCAACTGATGCGAATCGGCGGGATCCCTCTGAGGGTCCATCCCAGTTGGTTCATTGTTCTGGTGTTGTTCACCATGGCCTTTCAACAGCAGGTCGCCAAACTCCCAGCTGCGGCAGGTGCTGACTGGATCAGCTGGTCGATGGGGCTACTCACTGCGCTGCTGCTGTTCGTGTCGGTGCTGCTGCATGAGCTTGGTCATTCCCTTGTGGCCCTGCGCGAGGGCGTGAAAGTGAGCAGCATCACGTTGTTTCTGATGGGCGGAGTCGCTCGGGTGGAACGGGAATGTTCCACGGCGATGGGCTCGCTGAGGGTGGCTGCAGCAGGCCCGGCGGTGAGTCTGATTCTTGGCGCTGTGCTGCTCTTCAGTGTTCACGCGGCTGAACATGTCAGCCCTCTGCTGGGGAACCTTGTGGCTCAGCTGGGAGGACTCAATCTGGTGCTGGCGCTGTTCAATCTCTTGCCAGGGTTGCCTCTGGATGGCGGCTTGATTCTTAAATCCATTGTCTGGCAATGGACGGGCAGTCAACGTCGGGGAATTCAGGTGGCGACGGCCAGTGGTCGGTTCTTGTCACTCCTCGCCCTGATGATCGGTTTCTGGATTGTGCTCAGGGGAGGGGGATTCGCCGGTCTTTGGCTGGTGCTGCTCGGCTGGTTCGGAATGAGCGCTTCCCGCAGTCAGACCCAGACCTTGGCGCTGCAGCAGGTGCTCAAAAGGGAAACCGTTGGACCAGCGACATCGCGTCGATTCCGCGTGGTCGAGGCGGATCAGAGTCTGCGCAGTCTCAGCAAGCTGCGTCTAGGAGCCGTGGATAGCGGCGATTCTTGCCTTCAGGACTGGGTGCTCGTCTGTCGAGGCGGTCGATGGATTGGCTTCATTACTGATCAACCGCTCAAGGATCTCCCCGTTCAGCAATGGGATCGCCAGACCATCGCCGATCATCTTCAGCCGCTCGAGCGCCTGCCTTCAATTCAGCAGACCGCACCTCTCTGGGAGGCGGTCCTTGCCCTGGAGGACACTGAGCAGGGGCGCCTGCTGGTTTTAGGCCCTGCCGGTCTGCCCGACGGAACCCTTGATCGCTGTGACCTGGGCGAAGCGGTTCTCAAGGGCTTATCTGTGAAACTGCCAGAATCGATGCTCACGGCTGCCCGTCGCTCCAATACCTATCCCTTTGGAATGCCTCTGGGGCAAGTGGTGAAAAGCATGCGTGCCTCTGGGCTGCTCGATGATCAAAGCTCCGATGGGTCGAGTCGATAATGCTGGGCCCCTTGATGCATCAAGGTGCATTCCTCGACACTGAGTGGCTGATCAGTCCAATCTTCAGTCGACAGCCCTAATCCGAAACTGGAGATCAGCGTTGTTTCGACTGCTGAAACGTCGGGAACTGCTGGCAGCCATTGCGGTGGGTCGGCTCCGAACACGGCCTGCCAGAGACCCGCTGGTGGAATCAGAGGAATTTCGCCGTGCTGAAGAAGATGACCGTGCTGCCAGAACTGGGCACTGCCAATGCGTTTGGTTCCATGCTTATCCACAAGGTCGGCAGTTGTTGAATGGGCAAAGCAATTGATGCCGCCGGCTTCTGCAGGGGAGTCGCCAGGATGGAGACTCACGCCCAGTTGTGCAAAGCCTGCAGTGATCCATCGGTTCACCTGCAGATAAGCCTCCCGCTTCCGTCGAGGCGCTTCAGGCCACACCAGTGCGTAGGTCAGCCCACCGGCGTGGAGCACGGCGCCGCCACCACTGGGGCGTCGTAGAAGATCCAGCTGCCCTGTTCTTGCCAGGCTTAGCCAAAGGTCTGGAATCTCCTGTTGGTGCTTGCCCAGGGAGAGTGATGGCCTCTTCCAACCGTAGAAGCGCAAGATCGGTTGGTTCTGCCCATTGGTCCAACACTGTTCAAGCAGCAGGGCATCCAAGGCCATCTGCTCGGCACCGTTGAGCGTGAGGTTTGGCAGGAGGCGACCTTGGCGTGAAGGCTTGGAGCGGCAGGATGCTGGCAGCGTCATGGCGGCGATGACATTGACGGATGTGCTGCTGGCCGTGCCATTAGGGCTCCTGGCAGGAGCTCTGGCCGGTCTGCTGGGAATCGGTGGTGGTCTGATCTTCGCGCCTCTTCTGCTTTGGATGGGCCTCAGCCCCCACCAAGCTCTTGCAACAAGCACCTTTGCCATCGTGCCCACGGCGATCGGCGGCAGTTACACCCACTGGCGCGCGCGCACGCTTGAGCTCAATCCTGGCCTGGCCATTGGTTTGTCGGCCTTTGCCACCGCCTTGGTGTTCAGCCGTCTTGGTCGACTCGCCGCAGGCTGGCAGTTGCTGACCCTTCAGGCACTGCTTTATTTCCTGCTAGCGCTCACGATTCGTGCTGAGAGTGGTGATCAAGGTCCTGAATCTGATCAGCCTCTGCCATTAAGAGGTCTCACGGCCGTTGGAGCTGTTGCTGGACTGGCGGGGGGGATGCTCGGTCTTGGCGGTGGGCTTCTGATGGTTCCGTTGATGGTGAACGGCCTGTCGGTGCCAATTCGGCAGGCGATTCGTCTCAGCACCCTGGCTGTGGCCTGCTCGGCCAGTGCCGCCTCATTGCAATTTCTCCACGAAGGACGTGGTCAGTGGATGCTGGGTCTCGTGCTCGGAGCCGTTGCCGCGTTCGCCGCTCAGTGGACGGCGGCACGGTTGGATCGGGTGAATACCGGAACCCTTGCTTGGCTGCTCAAACTGCTTTCGCTTTTGCTGGCGGTTGATAGCGGCAGAAGGGCTGTTCAGCTGGCATTGCAGTGGGGGTGACCGATGGGGGATCAGTTCACAACCCTCAGTTTCTTGAGGTCGACCTCCTTCATCCAGGCCGTGAGAGCCAGCAGCGACGAACGATCCGGCAGGCAGAGACAGCCGCTGCCTGGATTGCAGTGGTGAATCCCCAGTCCGCTGCGGCTGGTGTCAAAACGGGGAGCGAGCGTTATCCAGATATCTTTCCCCCACGGTTCCGGGGTACCCAGGCTGTAGTCACCTTGCGGCAGTGGAGCTCCGTTGCCAGGAGACCAGCGCCGTTCAAGGTCCTGGCTGCTTGGGGTCCCGCTCACCGCAGACCAGCTGGCCAGCACCATTCCGGCATGGTGCAGTTCCAGTCGCCACTGGCGTTGTCCGTCTGTTTGTTGAAAGTCAGTGCGTCGGGCGATGAGTTGTACTTTCTTTCCCTGCAGGCGGGCCAGCAACTCTTGGCTCGGCCCAGCCTGGCCTGGGGGTAATGGCTTCGAAGTGGCTTGTTGTGGTGCTGTCTTGGCGTGCTGACCAGGTAAAACAAGTTCTGCTTCGGACCCGCAGCTCCCCGAGCAGAGGGTTAACAGCAGCAGGGGCAATCCGGCCCAGTTCCGCATGGTGTGGCTCATGGTGATTGATCGAGCAGCTCCCAGAAACCACCATCCAGCTCGAAGCCAAGACTGGCGGCCATCAGGCTGAGGTTGCCGCGCTGACCACCGGAAAGGTCCGAGGAGCTGCCCAGCTGGTTCAGCAGCATCAGACGATGGGTGATCCACAACTCGAGGGCCTGGGGGTCGAAGCGAATGCCCTCACTGGAGCTGAAATTGTGGGGAACCAGCATCGCCACATGTTGAGCCAGGCTTCCGCCGCTGCGATCTAGCAACAGAGGCAGCCAGGGGTAGCGAGCATCTGCACGTAGGGCCCAAAGCCGAGGCTCGGGACATTCGCTCAGTTCTCTTGGGTCATCAACTTCACGGGGCCACTCGTAGCGCAGTTCCAGGACAGCACCGCCCTCGAGCAGGGTCTGAAGAGGGCGTTCCATCCAGACTGCAAGAGCCTGCAGATTCAGTGTCCTGATCGCTTTTGCGTCGATGGTCACCAGGCAATCAGGACTCAAGGCTTCCATGCGGGTGTGACAGGCCTTTGCGAATGATGGCGCCCCGAGGCCTGCGCAGGAAAGAATGCAAAGGTTTCAAGCTTCCGTCATGGTCAGCACCCTTACCCAGGCCGAAATCTTCATCGCTCTCGTGGTGGCTGCTCACGCCGGTATCCTCGCGATCCGCCTTTGCGTGAGTCTCTACCGCGCCTGAGCTGTATCGGGCCTCTTGGCACGAACGGTACGCCGCGTTACAAGCGGACATGCAGAAAGCCGTTTCTTCAGCGCCTGATGCTGCCTCTCTGGCGGCCTTGCTTCAGCAGCAGAATGATCGGAGGGAACTGTTGTGCAGTGCCCTGGCGCTTGCCGTGAAGGGTGGTCTGATCTTTCTGGGCGTGGTGAGTGTTGTGCGGTTGTCGATGGCGTATCAGGAACGGCTCGACCGCCATGGAGAGCTCGCGGCAGTTGTGGATGTGGAAGCCACCAAGCTGCAAGGGCTGCAACAGCGCTTTGACACCCTGTTCACTCTCGGTGGGGACGAACGTCTGATGGATAAGCAGGAGCAATGGATTGCTCCCAATCGCTTACGGGTGATTTGGCGTTAACCGTCTGATTTCTGCCCTGACAACTGCCCGCTGAGATTCGTGACCGGTGGCCGTTGTACGCATGGTCTGAGCGGCAGACTGAGCCATCTGCACAGATCCCCCGATGCCCGTTCCAGGCACTGTTCTGATCACCGGAACCACATCCGGGGTCGGCCTGAATGCCACACGTGCTCTCGTGCAACAGGGCTGGACTGTGATCACTGCAAACCGTTCTCCTCAGCGTGCCGCCGCCGCCGCCGATGAGCTGGACCTGCCCACTGAGCGGTTGAGGCACGTGCTGATGGATCTCGGTGATCTGGACAGTATTCGCCAGGCGGTGGAGGGACTGCCTGACCAGATCGATGCCTTGGTCTGCAACGCTGCCGTCTACAAACCGAAGCTGAAACAGCCAGAACGTTCACCTCAGGGTTATGAGATCTCGATGGCCACCAATCACTTCGGCCATTTCCTGCTGATTCAGTTGCTGATGCAGCGTCTCAGGGCCTCCACGCACCCCTCTCGCCGCGTGGTGATACTTGGCACAGTTACTGCGAATTCCAAGGAGCTTGGAGGCAAAATTCCGATTCCTGCTCCTGCCGATCTCGGTGATCTCTCCGGTTTCGAGGCTGGTTTCAAAGATCCAGTTTCGATGGCCAGCGGCAAGCGTTTCAAGCCCGGGAAGGCCTACAAGGACAGCAAGCTCTGCAACATGATCACCACGCAGGAACTCCATCGTCGTTTTCACAGCGAAACGGGCATCAGCTTCACGTCGCTTTATCCAGGGTGCGTGGCTGATACGCCGCTTTTCCGCAATACCCCAAGGGCTTTCAGAAAAATCTTCCCTTGGTTTCAGAAGAACATCACCGGTGGCTATGTCTCCCAGCCGCTAGCAGGTGAGCGTGTTGCCCTAGTGGTTGCTGATCCGGATTTTGCCGAATCCGGGGTACATTGGAGCTGGGGCAACCGTCAGAAGAAAAACGGTCAGCAGTTCAGCCAGGACTTGTCCGACAAGGTCACCGACTCCCAGACCGCCAGCAGGGTCTGGGAGCTGTCGATGGGTTTAGTCGGGCTGAGCGCCAGAACCTAAAGCTCAGTCAAATCCCAGCAGGTCGAAGATTTCGCGATCCTTCAATGAGACGGCTTCGAGGGGTTCGACCTTGTCGAGCATGTTCTGTGCAAGGTTGAGATATTCCTGACGACAGGCTTGTACGGCCTCGTCATCGTCGTCCATCTCAAAGATGGTGCACTTCTTCAGGCGAGAGCGGCGAATGGCATCCACATCTTTGAAGTGAGCCATGGTGCGCAGCCCCGTGCGCTCATTGAACTTATCGATCTGATCGGTGTCTGCCGATCGGTTGGCCACAACCCCCCCGAGACGCACCTTGTAGTTTTTGGCCTTGGCCTGGATCGCCTGGACGATCCGGTTCATTGCAAAGATCGAGTCGAAATCATTGGCGGTCACGATTAGGCAATAGTTCGCATGCTGCAGCGGTGCAGCAAATCCTCCGCAAACCACATCCCCGAGCACATCGAAAATCACCACATCGGTGTCTTCCAGCAGATGATGCTCCTTGAGGAGCTTCACTGTCTGGCCTGTCACGTAGCCTCCGCAGCCAGTGCCGGCCGGTGGACCACCGCTCTCAACGCATTGCACGCCGTTGAAGCCCGTGAACACGAAATCCTCGGGTCGGAGCTCTTCGCTGTGAAAGTCAACCTCCTCAAGGATGTCAATCACAGTCGGAACCATCTTGTGTGTCAGCGTGAAGGTGCTGTCGTGTTTCGGGTCGCAGCCAATCTGGAGCACCCGCTTGCCCAGCTTCGAGAAGGCGGCTGAAAGATTCGAGGATGTGGTGGATTTGCCGATCCCGCCTTTGCCGTAGACGGCAATGACCAGGGTCTCTTCCTGAATGTTCAGCGACGGGTCCTGAAGGACCTGCACACTGCCTTCTCCGTCAGCTGGTCGCGTCAGGGTCGTGGTCATGCAGGACCTTTGCAAAAGGGATCAATCTCATTCAACAGCAACACATGCACCTTGGCTGATATTCACCAAGAAATAAAAGATCCGGCATCTTGATAGTTGCTTGGCCACTTTATTTTCTTTGGATTGATTAAAAGAATTGAGTGAATTTACTCATGCCTTGTAGTGGGCTTTTGCGTCATAGAGAGTTTCGCTGCTGATCTCTTTGCGGCCCTCCTGGCGCGCATAGGTTTCGGTGTTTCTGCGCACCTTGCCACGCACAAAGAAGGGGATTTTTTTCAGTTCTGCCTCGCCGTCGGCAGTCCACACCGGGCCTTGCTCCTCAGCGCTAACGACCACGGTTGATTGTCTGTCTGCTTCGGTGGATTGATCCGTCCCGCCGCGATGACCTAGGTGGCTCTGATGTCCGTCCACGAACTCAAAGTCATGGCGGAACATGCCGATCAGATGTTCTTCAAGCCCCATCATCAGCGGATGCACCCAGGCGTCGAAAATCACATTGGCGCCTTCCCATCCCATCTGAGGGCTGTTGCGAGCAGGAACGTCCTGCACGTGCATTGGTGTGCTGATCACGGCGCAGGGGATTCCTAGGCGCTTGGCGCTGTGCCGCTCCATTTGGGTTCCAAGCACCAGTTCGGGGGCTGCGTCGGCCATGGCCGCCTCCACCTCGAGATAGTCATCGCTGATCAGTGCATCAAGGCCGAGCTCCTTGGCGGCCGCACGGACCGATCGCGCCATCTCACGGCTGTAGGTGCCAAGGCCGACCACTTTGAATCCGAGCTCCTCACTGCAGATGCGTGCTGCAGCTAGGGCGTGGCTGCCGTCGCCAAAAATGAACACCCGCTTACCTGTGAGGTAGGTGGAATCCACGGATTCCGAATACCAGGGAAGCCTTGAACAGCGATAGCCTTCCTCCGCTGTGGGGGGATCCATGCCCAGCAGTGTGTGCAACTCCACCAGGAAGTCGTGGGTGGCACCGACGCCGATTGGAACCTTGCGTGTGAAGGGCATTCCGAAGCTCCGCTCAAGCCAGCTGCAGCTCGATTCGGCGATCTCCGGATAGAGGCAAACATTCAGATCTGCCTGCGGGATTCGCTGGATATCACTGACCTCCGCTCCCAGCGGTGCCACCACCCCGACATCGATGCCATGCACGGTGAGCAGTCTCTGGATTTCGAGCACGTCATCACGACATCGAAATCCCAGCAGGGACGGGCCGATCAGATTGACCCGAGGTCGTCGGCCGACGGCCATCCAGGCCTTGGGATCATGCTGCGGCTGATCAGGTGCCTGGGGCTTCAGCAGATTGCGCACAAGTTGGTAAAGCGTTTCCGCTGCTCCCCAGTTCTCCTTTTTGCTGTATGCGGGCAGTTCCAGGGTCACAACAGGCATGCTCAGTCCCATGCCCTGGGCCAGGGCGCCCGGTTGATCCTGAATCAGTTCAGCGGTGCAGCTTTCGCCCACCAGCAGTGCATCCGGACGAAAACGTTCTGCCGCTTCACGCACTGTGCGTTTCACCAGTTCGGCTGTGTCGCCGCCCAAGTCGCGTGCCTGAAAGGTGGTGTAAGTCACCGGTGGGCGCTGCCCGCGCCGTTCGATCATCGTGAACAGAAGGTCGGCATAGGTGTCACCTTGGGGCGCATGCAGCACGTAGTGCACGCCGCGCATCGAGGCGGCGATGCGCATGGCCCCCACATGCGGTGGTCCTTCGTACGTCCAGAGCGTCAGTTGCATGGGAATCAGGCGTGGATGGAAGGATTCGAGGTCTGTGGATGCAGTGCGGGATGAATGAGTTGTCTTCTGCGCAGCGGACGTGAGAACAATTCAGCCAGATCTCCGGCTTGATCGATGCCGTGGATGGGGCTGAACACGAGTTCGATCGACCACTTGGTGGTGATGCCTTCCGCTTCCAAGGGGTTGGCCAGTCCCATCCCGCACACCACAAGATCCGGATGCTGGTCGCGAACACGGTCCAGCTGCTGCTCAACGTGCTGACCCTCCGTCACGTTGGTGCCCTCCGGCAGCAGTTCGAGTTCCGGCGCCATCTGTTCGCGGTTCAGATAAGGGGTGCCAACTTCCACCAGTTCCATGCCGCACTCGCGCTGTAGGAAGCGTGCAAGGGGGATTTCAAGCTGCGATTCCGGCAGCAGCACGATGCGTCTTCCAGCCAGTTCCGCCCTGTGGGGCTCAAGCGCCATGCGCGCTCTCTCTTCCAGGGGGTCCAGCACTGCAGCAACTCGATCTCCAGGCAGGTTGAAATCCCTGCAGGCTGTCTCCATCCAGCGTCGGCTGCCCTCCGCCCCGAGCGGAAACGGTGAACTCAGCACCTTGGCGCCACGTTGCTTCAGCAAGCGTGCGGTGTTGCTCAGAAAGGGCTGGGTGAGCAGCACGGTGGTGCCTGGCCCCACACCCGGCAATTCCGTTGACTGTCTTGGCGGCAGACTGCACACAGTCTCAATTCCTAGACGGGCGAAGAGGTGAACCAGGCGGTCCTCAACCGCATCAGCAAGAGTTCCCGCAAGCAGAAGCTGGCGCTTGTCGGTGCTCGGTAAAAAGGGCACCAGGGCTGACAGGGCGCCGTCCTCTCCCTCTGTGAATGTGGTTTCGATTCCGCTTCCGGAGTAGTTCACCACACGAACCCTGCCCTGTAATTCCTCGTTGAGGCGTTCGGAAGCGCGGGCAAGATCAAGCTTGATCACCTCGCTCGGGCACGACCCCACGAGGAAGAGTGTGCGGATCTCGGGGCGGCGTGCCAGCAACTCACGGGCCACACGGTCCAGTTCGTCGTGGGCATCAGCAAGGCCTGCCAGGTCGCGTTCGTTGAGGATCGCCGTGCCGAATCTGGGCTCCGCAAAGATCATCACGCCCGCTGCGCTCTGGATGAGATGGGCGCAGGTGCGCGATCCCACCACAAGAAAAAACGCATCGGGCATGCGTCGATGCAGCCAAACGATCGATGTCAGGCCACAGAACACCTCCCGGGGTCCAGATTCCTTACGCAGATTGGCGCCCATCGGGATTCCTGAGCTCTCCTTCCCTTCACCATGACTCCGAATCGGCTGAACGGGGCAAGTGTCTGAAACTCTTCGGGATCATTGCGGTCGAAAATTAGGAATCTGGGTACATTTCGGCGATCGACTTTGATCCATTCATGTCCTCCCTGCGTGTTCTCCCTGCTGCTCTCGCGTTGAGCCTGGCACTCGTGGCCTGCCAGTCGGCTGACAAGAAGGCTGGCAATGATGAGGTGAAGGTTGTCAAAGGCGTTGAGGTCGTCTGTGCCGCCCAGGCTGACGTTGACGCCGCGGTGGACCAAGTCAATGGACTCACTCCAGACTCCACCGTGGCGGATGCTCAAAAGGCGGGAGACAAGCTCAAGGATGCGCTCTCGGCTCTCAACAAAGCTGAGGGTCAGCTTGAAAAGGCTGAAGTGAAGGAGTATCGCGATCAAGTGGAAATCTTCCGCAAGGCGGTTGATGAGGTCAGCAAGAAAAAGGACCTGACCCTGGCAGCAGCGGCGGAGCAACTGCAGGGCAAGGCTGCTCCACTGATTGCTGCACGTGAACAACTGGCTTCAACAACGGTTTGCATCGATGCTGTCGATGACAGCTCCGACGCCAAGACGGATGAAAAGTCGGAGTCCTGATCAGGACCAAGACGACTTCTTCATTGTTTAAAAGGTGCTCCTCAGAGACGGCGGCGGAAGCGATCATCAGCAAAGCTGCCGCCGCCTCGTCCTGAAGAGTCGTCAATGCGGCTGAGTCGCCAGACATTGCGGCTGACACGGCGGGCTGTAAGACCTCCCCTATCAACAGATTCAGTTCCGGGTCGAGCTCCGAGCAGATAGGTGACTTCAGCTGTTGTCAGTGGGGCTCCGCTATCAACGGCTAGGGCGGTTAGTTCGAGTCTCTGGCGAAGCTGCCGCACCATGCCTGCATGGCTGCCGTTATCAGTTTCAAGCCAAGGCATCTCGGCTTGGCCTTCGCGGGCAAGACGCTGCATCAGGCTGTAGCTGACCAGTCCCAGGGCCTGTTCGGCATTGAGTTCAGTGGAGAGCTGGCCAGGTTCCTCTGATTTTTTAGGGGCGGAAGCCATGGCTCACTGGGCGATTGGGCTGAAGTTATCGGCTGTTTCCTGCTGTGCAAGCGCTTGCACGCTGTTTGCCGACCGGCTTCCGGTAAGATCCGCGCCATGAATCGTTTTGCCGGCATCGACGCCAGGGAGCGGCGGGTTGGCGGAAGCGCTCTCGTCACCGGTACGGAGGTGAATTCCTCCGCGTCTGGTGCAAGCTGCGTGGTCACCACCGATTCCGAATCCATCCGGCTGAAGCGACGCAATAGCCATGTGCAGTCGATCGAGCTGCGCACGCACGTGTTCATTGATTCTCTGCAGCCACAGCTTGCGGCTTACATGGGTTCGGTGAGTCAGGGATTCTTGCCAATACCCGGTGACGCCTGCCTTTGGATGGAGGTTTCGCCTGGTATGGCGGTTCACCGAGTGACCGATATTGCCCTGAAGGCGAGCAATGTGCGCCTGGGCCAGATGGTAGTGGAGAGGGCCTTCGGCTCCATGGCTCTGTATCACAGGGATCAGAGCACGGTGCTTCACTCCGGGGATGTGGTCCTCGAGGCCATTGGTAGTTCTGTTGATCAGCGAAATCCCGCCGAAGTGAGTTGGACAGAAGTGATTAGGGCTATCACTCCTGATCATGCCGTGCTGATCAATCGTCAGAATCGACGTGGCTCGATGATCGAGGCGGGGATGAGCATGTTCATCCTGGAGACTGAACCCGCCGGCTACGTGCTGATCGCCGCGAATGAAGCGGAAAAGGCCTCTAATATCACTCTTGTGGACGTCAAAGCAGTCGGAGCTTTCGGTCGTCTGACTCTCGCGGGACGCGAAGGCGATGTTGAGGAGGCCGCAGCCGCGGCAATGCGCGCGATTGAAATCGTGAATCGCAGTTCTGCAGTGCGCTGAACGGTTAGTCCAGTCCCAGTTTTCTGCGCAGACCGGGTGCCAGAGCGCGGGCGGCTTTGCCTCGGCTCCCAAGTTTGGAGAGTTGGGAAGTGTTCAGTTCTCCATAACTGCAGCCGGCCTCACGTACCCAGAACAAGGATTCAATGCCGCCTCCTGGATAGGCCGGTTGACAGAGAAGCTCACCCCAACAGATTCCTTCCGCCTGCTCATCGCAAAGCCCATCGGGTGAACAGAGCACCATGGCGCTCCGAAAGCGGGCACTTCGATAGGGCACGTCCTCCATGGCATGAATAAGCTTCGCGAGCTTGTCCTCATTACTTGAGGCGAGTCGTGCCGTGAAGAGTCCCGGAGCTCCATCTAGGGCATCCACTTCTAGCCCAGAATCATCAGCCAGAGCCCAACAGCCAGTTCTTGCTGCCGCAGCGCTGGCTTTCAGGCGCGCATTCTCGGCGTATGTACTGCCAGTTTCCTCAACATCCAGATCGGATGGCTGTCGTTGCACTGGCACATCAATGGGGCCGAGCATCGCTTCGATCTCAGCAACCTTATGGGGATTGCCGCTGGCAATGATCAGCGTGCGCAAAGCACTATTCCTGAATGGAGCCCCATTGTGTGTGATCAGGTGTAAGTCATCTGAACTTCAGTCGTCACAGGAAACCTGAACAGGTTGAACATCCCACCCGGTTAGCCCGGATTTTCAGGTATCCGCAGGTAAAGCTATGCACCTTTGCCAGGCATGCCACCGCATGTGTTGGCGTGCTGACCTCGGAGCGCACAGTTCTTTAGATCAGTCCCTGACAGGGTGATCAGCAGGGCTTATCAGGTTCACTACGGACAGTGATCCAGAGAAAGCGCATTAGGCCTTGACGGGTTGCCCTCCGGCAGAGCAGTCTCACCGGCGAACATCCCCCCCTATTCCCGGTAGGTAATGGCAAACGAAACCATGGGCATCGCTCTCGGCATGATCGAGACACGCGGCCTCGTTCCTGCGATCGAAGCGGCTGACGCCATGACCAAGGCTGCCGAAGTGCGCCTGATCGGTCGTGAATTCGTCGGTGGCGGTTATGTCACCGTTCTGGTGCGCGGCGAAACCGGTGCTGTGAACGCTGCAGTGCGTGCTGGCGCCGATGCCTGTGAGCGCGTTGGCGACGGCCTCGTTGCTGCTCACATCATTGCCCGCCCCCACCGCGAAGTGGAGCCTGCACTGGGCAACGGCAACTTCCTTGGTCAGAAGGACTGAGATCGTCTGAACCTCTGAATTTTGAGGTTGCAACGACTCACCCGCCTTCAACGACTTAACGGAGTTTTCTCATGAGCAAGAAGTACGACGCCGGGGTAAAGGAGTACAGAGACACTTACTGGACTCCTGATTACGTCCCCCTAGACACTGACCTGCTGGCCTGCTTCAAGTGCACCGGCCAGGAAGGTGTGCCCAAGGAAGAGGTTGCCGCTGCTGTGGCTGCGGAATCCTCTACAGGCACCTGGTCCACCGTGTGGTCCGAGCTCCTCACCGATCTCGATTTCTACAAGGGCCGCTGCTACCGCATCGAAGATGTCCCTGGAGACAAGGAGTCTTTCTATGCCTTCATCGCTTACCCGCTCGATCTGTTCGAAGAGGGTTCTATCACCAATGTTCTGACCTCACTGGTCGGTAACGTTTTCGGTTTCAAGGCTCTGCGGCACCTACGTCTTGAAGATCTGCGGTTCCCGATTGCTTTCATCAAGACCTGCTACGGCCCCCCGAACGGCATCTGCGTCGAGCGCGACCGGATGAACAAGTACGGCCGTCCTCTGCTGGGTTGCACCATCAAGCCGAAACTCGGGCTGAGCGGTAAAAACTACGGCCGTGTGGTCTATGAGTGCCTGCGTGGCGGTCTGGACTTCACCAAAGATGACGAGAACATCAACTCCCAGCCTTTCCAGCGTTGGCAGAACCGTTTCGAGTTCGTCGCCGATGCCATCAAGCTGTCTGAGCAGGAGACCGGCGAGCGCAAGGGTCACTACCTCAACGTGACCGCCAACACTCCCGAGGAGATGTACGAGCGCGCTGAGTTCGCCAAAGAACTCGGCATGCCGATCATCATGCACGACTTCATCACCGGTGGCTTCACCGCCAACACCGGACTGTCGAAGTGGTGCCGCAAAAACGGCATGTTGCTGCACATTCACCGTGCAATGCACGCGGTGATCGACCGTCATCCCAAGCACGGCATCCACTTCCGCGTTCTCGCCAAGTGTTTACGACTCTCCGGTGGTGACCAGCTTCACACCGGCACCGTGGTCGGCAAGCTCGAAGGTGATCGTCAGACCACCCTCGGATACATCGACCAGCTGCGCGAATCATTCGTGCCTGAAGACCGCAGCCGCGGCAACTTCTTCGATCAGGACTGGGGTTCCATGCCTGGCGTGTTTGCAGTTGCTTCCGGCGGTATCCACGTGTGGCACATGCCTGCACTGGTGGCGATCTTCGGTGACGACTCCGTTCTGCAGTTCGGTGGTGGTACCCACGGTCACCCCTGGGGCTCCGCTGCAGGTGCTGCTGCCAACCGTGTGGCCCTCGAGGCCTGCGTTAAGGCACGCAATGCCGGTCGCGAGATCGAGAAAGAAAGCCGCGACATCCTTATGGAAGCCGGCAAGCACAGCCCTGAGCTGGCGATCGCTCTCGAGACATGGAAGGAGATCAAGTTCGAGTTCGACACCGTCGACAAGCTTGACGTTCAGAACTGATCGCAACCACGGCCGGTTGATTGAACCGGCCACCTCTTTTACTTACACCCAGGATCCCCATGCCTTTCCAGAGCACCGTGGGTGACTACAAAACAGTCGCCACCCTGGAGACCTTCGGCTTTCTTCCGCCGATGACCCAGGACGAGATCTACGACCAGATCGCCTACATCATTGCCCAGGGTTGGAGCCCGCTCATCGAGCACGTCCACCCCAGCAACTCCATGGCCACCTATTGGTCTTATTGGAAGCTGCCCTTCTTTGGTGAGAAGGACCTCAATGTTGTTGTGAATGAGCTCGAGGGTTGCCATCGCGCCTACCCCGACCATCACGTGCGCATCGTCGGTTACGACGCCTACACCCAGAGCCAGGGTGCTTGCTTTGTGGTGTTCGAAGGACGCTAATCCTTCGAACCTTTGGTTCCGAGCCCTGATCTGAGTTCAGGGCTCCAGATTTTTTTCGGGAGCATCAGCTCCTAGCTCTTCGACGACTTCACCGGGCGGACATGGCAAGACTTTCCAGTCGAGAACTCGCACTTGAGCGCCGCAAAGCGCTGACGACCTCCGGCAAGAAGGCGTCTGCCGCCGCCGGTGGTAACAACCGTGTGCGCACTGTGACCGATGCCCGGCCTACCCGAACGGAAGTCACGGCAGTGAGCGAACCCGCGGCGACTGCTCCTGTAACGGCCGCTCCCCAACGTGCGGCCTCTCTCACTCGGTCGCCCGCACGCTCCCAGAGTTCAAACGCGAAAGCGCTGCGCAATCCCAGCCGCGATCTGGTGCTGTCCCGTCGTGAAGCCTTATCTCGCCGCGGCAAGACCGCAGCATCCAGCCGCGACCGCAACCGTGCTGATGTGGCACGCGAAGCTCCGGCCGCTGCAGCGGTTGTTGCTGCTGAAAAAGTTGACCGTCCAGCCGTCACCGTTGAGCTGACATCGCGCTCCGCTGATCGCCGTTCCGGTCTTGAACGCCGCTCAGTCACCCCCAAGAGACGTTCTATTGAAAATCCCAGCCGTGCCCTGGTGCTGGCCCGTCGTGATGCCATGTCAAAACATGGCAAAACCGCAGGTAAGCAGCCCACCAGTGCAGCCGCTGTGGCCCGTCAGGCCAATCCTGATCTCTCCAGCCGGGAGATCGCTCAACAGGTGCGTGAGCTGCGGGCCAAAGCCGGTGCGATCAGCAAGCAGAACGCTGGCGTTACCCGTCCCACCGGCCCAAATCGCCACGGTGCCAAGCAGGCTGCCGCCGCTGATGCTCACTGGAAAGTGGGAGAAAGCACGACGCCATCCGGACAGACCGTGACCGGGACCCAGGCCAACCGCTCGTTGAAGACCACCGGTAACGAGGCCAGCACCTGCCGCTCCATCACCGGAACCGAGTACCTCGGAGCTGAAGTTTTCCAGACGTTCTGTCAGCAGGCCCCCGTGCCCACCACACCCGCCAAGGTGAGAGTCACGGCCACAAGTCACGGCAACCGTGTGACCGGTAATGAAGTGGGTCGATCGGGCAAGGTCACGGGCGATGAGCCTGGTACTTGCAAGAGCGTGACTGGCACGGAGTACATGTCCGCCAATCAGTCCGCTGCCTACTGCGGTGGTTCCAACCCCTCCCCTCGCAAGGTCGGTCACAGCCTCACCCTTGAGGGCCGCCCCGTGAGTGGTGTGATGGTGGGCCGTTCCGCCAGCGTCACCGGCGATGAAGCCGGAGCCAACAGCAGCCTCACCGGAGATCAGTACCTCGGTTCAGATCCCCTCCCCGATGGTCGACCAGCCTCGAAGGTCGGTCTGTCCGCCACTCTTTCAGGCACGGGAGTGACCGGCACATTGGTTGGTCGTTCCTCCCAAGTGACCGGTGATGAGTTCGGATCCTGCCATCGTGTGACCGGTGATCAGTACATCAGCTCTGAACAGGTCAATAGCTTCTGCGGAGCACAACCTGACCCCGAGGCGGCCAAGGTCGGTTTCAGCATTACCAACCGCAATCAAGTAGTGAGCGGCACCCGTACGGGTCGTTCCGAGCGCGTGACCGGTGATGAGCCCGGCAGCTGTCAGGCCGTGACCGGAACGCCCTATGCAGGTCTCGAGCAGGCAGGTCAGCATTGCGGAACTCCTGCTGTCCAGGCGATCAGAGAACGCACACCTGTGCGTCCTGGCACACCTTCCGCCGCCATGACCGGCATCCAACCCGGTGTGGGCGGAGTGATGACCGGTGATCAGCGTGGTGCCTGTGAAGCGGTGACGGGTACTCCCTATGTGGGTGCAGACCAGCTGGCTGCAGCCTGCGGTGCAGAGGCTCCGGCCGGCACCGACACGCATGGTCAATCGCCCGAAGGTGCCGCCTGGACTCGTTTCAGCGTGATGTCACCAGCTCGTGCTGCTCAGCAACAGCGTGATGCCCAGGGTTCCGTTACTGGAACCTCCTATGAGCAGGGCAATCGCATCACCGGCCCTTTTGACATGGCCGGTGGCAAGGTCACCGGCACCGAGCAGTTTCGCTTTGACAACCGTGACTTTCAGCGCCGGCACTTCCAGCCCACAGTGGCCGTTGTCAGTGAGCCTGCGGATCAACCAACCTCTCGGGTAACGGGTGAGGGCTCCTCCACCAAGGTCACAGGAGACGACTGGGATCGTGGCGAGCATGTCACCGGTACCGAGGGTGCTTCAGCCCGTCGCCGCAACCCCAGCCGTCCCGGTCCCATGGGAGCCATGGCTCCGTTCGAGCGCAAGCGAAATGAGCAGGCCGAGTGGCCCGTCTGCCGTGTGACCGGATCCCATGGCAACACCGACAAAGGCTCACTGATCACCGTCTCCGGCGGCGCAAGGGGCTGATTCGCAAATGGTTCGCTCCATGCCTTCCCGTGGCGGGCGACCTCTTGCGCCCACAGCTCCCACTCGCCGCCAGCTCCAGGCATCCCTGGCTCAGGACACTGCCAGCGTTGAATCCTCTTCACCAGGTGGGGGTCGTTCAATTGCTGGCAGCACTGTCCGGCAATCGGCTCTTCAACGCCGCCAGGCCCTGACCACATCCGGTAAGGCAGCTCTGCCAGAGGGTGGTTCTGTTTCAGGTGGACGCATCCGTTCCCAGGCTGACCGACGTCGCCCCACTCCCCAGCAGCCCGGCTGGGTCAAGCGTGGAGAGTCCAGGACTTCTGTCGCCGTGAATCTCAGCAGAACATCCCTTCCCTGGTCAGTGGAGTCCCATCCGCTGACCGATCAGGAGGCCAATGAACGCCTTAAGGCCTATGAGCTGGAGGTGAAGGGTCGCTTCGATCGAATTGTTCCGCTGTTGAAGCAGGTCTCCGCTCTGCAGCACGAACCTGATTTTTTGGTGCAGGCTCAGCGGCTTGCCCGCGCGGAGCTTGGGTTCGATCTTCCCGATCACATCCTTGAGAAGTCATGGGTGAGACCTCTCGATATGCGCGCACTGTTTGCATGGTGCGTCTTCCAGTCCCACCAGTTGTTCAGTGACCGTTTTTTCCAGGACGACCCCCTAGAAGCCGCTGCTGGTAGCCGGTCTTCAGAGGAATTCAATACATTCCTTCTCGATTGCGGTTTTCATCTGCTTGACGTCACGCCTTGCGCCGATGGTCGCTTGGCTCACACGATCGCCTACGCACTGAGAATTCCTTTCAGTGCTGTGCGACGTCGTTCTCACGCAGGTGCGATGTTTGATGTTGAGAACACCGTCAATCGCTGGATCAAGACCGAGCATCGCCGTTTCCGCGAGCAGGTGCCGAATGAGGCGCATTCGCCAACGCGGTACTTAAAGGTGGTGGCTTATCACTTCAGCTCTCTCGATCCGACGCATCAGGGTTGTGCGGCCCACGGCAGCGATGACTCCCTGGCGGCTGCCTCGGGTCTGCAGCGTCTGCATGACTTCCGTGAAGCAGTTGAGAACAGCTTCTGCTGTGGTGCTTCGGTTGACTTGCTCCTGGTCGGCCTAGACACGGACACCGATGCCATTCGTGTTCATGTTCCTGATCAGGACGGTGGGATCCTTCTGGATCAGTGGCTCTGTGCCCGGGCGCTGTATGAGAGCACCGCTCCGCTGACGGTGCAACAGGCCAGGGATGCCGTCCAGGCCGCTGTGCAGACCCATGTGTCGTCTGCTCCCGATGAGGGCATGGTTCGGTTCATCACACGGCTGCTTGTCAGCAACATCTCCCAGCAGGATTATGTCCGCTCGCTTCATCACGGTCCCTACCCGGATGCAGGGCATGCGGAGCGTTTCATCGGGGTCGGCATCGGCTTCAAGGAGGTGCACCTTCGCAACCTCACCTATTTCGCCCATCTCGACACCGTTGAGCAGGGAGCTCCGGATCTTGATGTGGGTGTGAAAATCTTCAAGGGGCTCAATGTCGCCCGCGATCTGCCGGTTCCTGTCGTCGTGCGTTTCGATTACTCCGGCAAGGTTCCCGGTGCACGGGAGCGTGCCATTGCCGATTGCCGTCGAATTCAGAAGGCCATCGATGAGCGTTATTCAGCGCTCGTCAGCGAAGGTCTTCTTCACACACTTCTCACCATCCGTGACCGTGACCAGCCCCTTCCGGCGGTGGCGGTAGGTTCCACACTCGATCCCGTCCAGCAGGAGGCTCACTGACCATGCTGATTGTCAAGGTCCTGAAGCCGCTCGTTTCAACCAACCGGATTCCTGATTTCGAGCACAAGCACCTCCAGGTGGTGCTGGACGGCAGCACGAAGAAAGTGGCCGTTGATGCAGTCGGGGCCAAGCCCGGCGACTGGGTGATCTGCGTGAGCAGTTCCGCAGCGCGCGAGGCTGCCGGAAGCAAGTCTTACCCCAGTGACCTCACAATTGTGGGAATCATTGACCACTGGGAACCCGATCCACCCAAACCGTCTTCTGCAGCCCCCACTGCACCTGCAACCTCCAAACCATCCCCTTCCACCAAGACAGGAGATCCGACCTGATGGAGATCATGCAGGTGATGGGGACACTGGTTTGTTCTTACCGCCTGGCGGGGTTGGATCACATGCACCTGCGGATTCTCAGGAACAACAAGGGCAAGCAATTGGTTGCTGTTGACCCGGTCGGAGCTCGAGAGGGCAACTGGGTTTTCACCGCCAGTGGTTCTGCAGCCCGGTTTGCGTGCCCCAACAGTGCTGTGCTCACGGATCTGACGATCGGTGGAATCATCGATCACTGGATGCCGGATGGGTAACTGACCGCTTTCCGTCCTTCACCCCATCCTTCTCATCACTTCCCATGGCCAGCCCAGCTCCCCGTCGTCGCTCCTCCGCATCCGCCGCTGCAGCATCAACGACATCAGCGCCTGCAAAGGCTTCCGGCCAGGTGTCTACGGGGGCGAAGAAAAGCACTACCGCTGCATCAGAAGCCGTCGCGGCCGGTTCTGATTCCGCAGCCTCTTCGGCAACGGTGGATGTGACTCCCGTCGCCAGCAGCCGCTCCACAACCACCCGTCGCAGCACCACAGCACGGTCTGGCGCTAGCCGATCCCTGGCGGCACGCAGTGGCAGTAGCCGTCGCGCCTCATCCTCCTCAGGATCTTCAGGGTCCGGTAGCGCCTCCAAGTCCGTTACAGCTGCTCCAGAGCCTTCTGTGAAGGGAATTGCCCTCGGCATGATCGAAACCCGCGGCATGGTGCCGGCTATCGAGGCCGCTGACGCGATGACGAAGGCCGCCGAAGTGCAATTGATCAGCCGTGAATATGTCGGTGGTGGCTACGTCACGGTGATGGTTCGCGGCGAGACTGGTGCTGTCAATGCTGCAGTGCGCGCAGGCGCCGACGCCTGTGAACGTGTCGGAGATGGCCTCGTGGCCGCTCACATCATTGCCCGTCCTCACCAGGAGGTGGAGCCCGCGCTCGTGCCGACCAATGTGCGAAGGCGCAGTTGATCAATAACGTCCCTTTGCATCATTTCGGACTAGATTCCCCGGCCAACACGCACCACAACGGCCCTTCAGGTCTCGTTGCTTTTGACTACAGCTCTTTCGCTGCCTCTTCAGACCGCCTGGTTGATTCCTCTCTATGGATTCGCCGGAATGTTGGTGTCCCTTCCCTGGGCCTTTGGATGGTTCCGTAGGGATGCTCATCGTCCCCCGGCGTATCTCAACATCCTGCTGACACTGCTGGCCGTGGTTCACGGCAGTCTGGTGCTCAGGGATGTCATGGCCAATGGTCCTGCGGTGATTGGCATGCCCTGGCTGTCTGTAGGTGATCTCAATCTTGAGATCAGCTTCAGCCTTTCTCTCACCAATGTTTCGGCCCTCGAGCTGATCACCGGATTAAGTCTGCTCTCCCAGATCTATTCACTGGGGTATCTCGATAAGGAATGGGCCCTGGCCCGATTCTTTGCCCTGCTCGGTTTCTTCGAGGGCGCCATGTCGGGAGTTGTGCTGAGCGATTCATTGTTTCAGAGCTATTTCCTTTTGGAAATGCTCACCTTGTCGACCTATTTGCTGGTGGGCTTCTGGTATGCCCAGCCGCTGGTGGTTACCGCCGCCCGCGACGCGTTTCTGACCAAGCGCGTCGGTGACGTGATGCTGTTGATGAGTGTGGTGGCCCTCACGGCCTGGTCAGGAGTCACGGGCTTCGAGGATCTCTACAGCTGGTCGGCCCAGGACACCCTGACGCCATTGGCTGCAACTCTCCTCGGTCTCGGACTGGTGGCAGGACCGACAGGTAAGTGTGCCCAGTTCCCCATGCACCTCTGGCTTGATGAGGCCATGGAGGGACCGAACCCTGCATCGATTCTGCGCAACTCCGTTGTTGTGACCTGTGGTGCAATCGTGCTGCTGAAGGTCATGCCCTTGCTGCAGCACGCACCGGTCACCCTCGTGGTGCTTCAGGTGATCGGCACGATCAGCGCCATCGGCGGGTCTTTGGTCTCGATCGCCCAGGTGGATATCAAGCGCACGCTGTCGTATTCCACGACTGCTTATCTCGGTCTAGTGTTTATCGCCATTTCTCTGCAGGTGCCCGTGCTGGCACTGTTGCTGCTCTATGCCCACGCCGTGTCGAAGGCTCTTCTGTCGATGAGTGTGGGGGGGGTGATCGCCTCCACCAACTGTCAGGACATCACCGAGCTCGGCGGACTGGGCAGTCGCATGCCAGCCACTACAGGCTCCTTTCTAGTCGGTGGAGCCGGGCTGGTCGGATTGCTTCCACTCGGAGGATTCCTCTGCCTGGCACAGGCTGTCGAGCTGGTCGGTGCCAGAGCAGTGGTGTTTGTGCCGGTGTTCCTGATCACCAATGCCCTCACCGCGTTGAATCTCACTCGGGTCTTTCGCCAGGTGTTCCTTGGCCCATCGCTCGCCAAGACCCGCCGGGCGGCGGAGATCAACTGGCAGATGGCATTGCCGATGGTGGCACTCACCGTGATCGTGGTGCTGACGCCATTCCTCTTGATCCGTCTGGAATCCCTCGATGGTCTGTTGGCCTTTCCCTTTTGGGCGGCTGCTCTGGTGGTGTCTAGTGGTGCTGCCGGTTTGCTGGCTGGGGCTCTTGTTCCCCTCAATAAAGCCTGGTCACGCTCGCTGAATCCGATTCTTCGCTGGTTTCAGGATCTGCTGGCCTACGACTTCTACACCGAACGTTTCTACAGAGTCACCATCGTCAATGTGGTGGCCACCTTCTCTCAGCTCGCCGGCTGGTTTGACCGCAATGTCGTTGATGGCGTGCTCCATGGTCTGGCACGCTTCTCCCTTGCGAGTGCCGAAGGCCTGAAGCTGAGCATCAGTGGTCAGACCCAGTCGTATGTGCTCACCGTGGTCGGCGCCATCGTGCTGCTGCTCATGTCTCTGAGCTGGGTTCTGCAGTGAGGTCATCATGCTGACGATTCTTCTTCTGATCCCCTTTCTCGGTGCACTGTTGATCAGTGTTCTGCCTGGTGCAGCCAGTCCCGACAGTTCCGAAAGTGCCAGTCGTAGTCGCACTTTCACTCTGGCCACCCTCGCGGTCCAATGTCTGCTCAGTTTTGGTCTTCTGATCCCCTTTTCTGCTGTTGAGCCCGGCCAGCAGCTCGTGGAGATCCTCCCCTGGCTTCCTCAGGTGGGCCTTGAATTCAGCCTCGGGGTTGATGGTTTGTCGCTCCCACTTGTGCTGATGAACGGGGTGCTCTGCCTAGTGGCGGCCGCTGCCTCGCGCTCAGTTGAGAACCGCCCCCGTGTGTACTTCGCTCTTCTGCTGGTGATCAGCGGCGCTGTGAATGGTGCTTTTCTTGCGCAGAACCTTCTGCTCTTCTTCTTGTTCTATGAACTGGAACTGATTCCTCTCTGGTTGCTCATCGCCATCTGGGGTGGCGCCAACAGGGCCTATGCCTCCACCAAGTTCCTGATCGTCACGGCCGTGTCCGGCGTCTTGATCCTGGCAGCCTTCCTCGGGATAGCCCTGGTCACGGGAAGCGTTGATTTCGGCATCCGGCCGATCCTCACAACTCAGATGGGATTGACCAGCCAGCTGGCGCTGATGAGCTGTCTGCTAATCGGCTTCGGGATCAAGATTCCCCTTTTCCCCTTCCACACCTGGCTGCCAGATGCGCATACCGAGGCGTCTACGCCCGTTTCAGTGTTGCTGGCAGGGGTGTTGCTCAAGCTGGGCACCTACGGCCTGCTGCGCTTCTGCCTCGGTCTCTTCCCGGAGGCCTGGTCCGTGGCAGCTCCTTGGCTGGCCGGCTGGGCAGCCGTTTCGGTGCTGTACGGATCGCTGGCAGCCATCGCCCAGACTGACATGAAGAGGATGGTGGCTTACAGCTCTGTGGGCCATATGGGCTATGTGCTGCTTGCCGCAGCTGCGGCCACACCGCTGGCATTGATTGGCGCGCTGTTCCAGATGGTCAGTCACGGTTTGATCTCGGCGGTTCTCTTCCTTGCTGTCGGAGTCGTGTACGAGCGCACCGGCACTCGTGATTTAAATGTGCTGAGGGGTCTGCTAAATCCTCAGCGTGGACTACCACTCACCGGCACTCTGATGATCATCGGCGTGATGGCCAGCGCAGGTATCCCCGGCATGGCCGGTTTTATCTCAGAGTTCTTGGTGTTCAAGGGCAGTTTCGAGATGTTCCCCGTGGCCACCCTTCTGTCCATGGTCGGTTCAGGTCTCACGGCCGTGTATTTCCTGCTGCTGGTCAACCGTGCCTTCTTCGGTCGTCTTGCCGTGGCTCCAGGCGCCAGTCAGAATCCCAAAATTCTCTATCAGGTGCCCTTCGCTCAGCAGATCCCTGCACTTTCAATGTCTTTGCTGATCCTTTTGCTTGGTGTTGTTCCCAATCTGCTTGTGGGCCTGAGCCAGCCAGCGACAGCTCAGCTCAGTGAACTGGCCACACTGGTTCAACCTGGAGGACTCTCATGACGACAACCTCCCGACCTCAAGCCACCGAACCCACGCTTCCCGATCAGGAGGAGTTGATTAGACGTCTGCTCTCGGATATCCCGCTGCTTGCTGATACCCCGGATCATCTGTTGCAGGTGGTGAATGTGCTTGAGAGCTACGGGCTCGTGCTGGATGCTTATAGCTGCAATCTTGTGCATCAGGGGAAAACACAGCTTCTCAACCCGTTCCCTGTGTTCCGCTTCTTTCACGAAGGATTCACCCCCAAGCGACTTTGGGAACACCTGATGGGTGATCGCATCAATTTCGAATATGCCGAGTACTGCCAGAAGGCGATGTTTTGGCATGGAACCGGGGGGATGGATGCCTATTTCGATTCAGAGCCGTTTCAGGATGCATGCCGCCGCGTGATTGCTCTGCGCTCTAAGCGGGATCCGCTTCTACGCCTTGTGAACATCCTTTATCCGGGATTCGCACCGGAGGCGATCAGGTCGATGACGACGATCTATGCCCTCGGTCTGTTTTGGCGTGTGATGAGTGACATCTTCATCGATCTGGCACGCCGCTATCGCATCGGGGAAGTGGTCTGCGTTCTGGATGTGGTTCACCACATCCGTGATGGGTTGGTGGCGGCTGCAGCCAATCCCATCACCTACGAGGTCATGGTTGGTGGTGAGTCCGTCTGGGTTCTCCCCCCGGAAGCCGGTCTCACCTTCCTTGTTGATGTGGCCGTCCCCTATGTGGAGGCGGTGTTCTTTCGAGGCATGCCATTTCTTGGAACTGTGTCCTACAACGCTCAGGCCCGTCAGATCGCGGCCGACCAGAGCTTGTTCAAATATGGTGCTCTCTACGCTGATCCCTTGCCGAGCATGGGAGCTGGAATTCCTCCCAGCCTCTGCATGTCGGACATGTACCGAAATCTTCCCGAGGAGCTCAGCCGCTGGTACGACCATCACGGCCGTGCCCAGGCGGATGCCCATGTTCAGATCTGCATCAGCTTCCAGAAGTCGATGTTCTGCGTCACTAACGCAGCGATCGCCGGAACGATGCCCAATCCCCTCGATACCCAGGATCCAGAGCAGCAGGCTGCTAACCATGCCTACGCGTCTTCCTGGTCTGAACGCCTGATGGGCTGTCAGCGTGTGGCTCTCCTTTAGGTTTCGGAGATGTCTCGAGGTTGTCGATGGAACCTTGGAATGAACGCAAACGTCCTGTCTGTCTGGAGAAGCGTTTCGAGTTCGACAGCTATAGCTCCACCCGTGATTTCCTTGATCGTCTCGGTGAGTTCAGTGAAGTACGCAGGCGCTATCCCGATATCAGCTTTGGAAAAACATATGTGAATATCACTTTGCGCCCGGATGAGGACGCGGAGGATGCGACCCTCACCGATTTAGACCACGCCTTCGCCGCGGCGATTGATGGACTCATCGATTGATCTTGAAGCCAGCTTTGTTGCTTCGGGAGTCGGAGAGGTTCTCAAGCACCTAGATACCGAGCTGATCGGATTACGCCCAGTCAAAACCAGAATCCGTGAGATCGCCGCTTTGCTGTTGGTGGATCAAGCCCGGCAGTCCTTGGATCTGGTCAGCAAAGCTCCGAGTTTGCACATGTCGTTTACCGGTCAACCAGGAACCGGAAAAACAACTGTTGCGCAGAAGATTTCGCAGATTCTTCATCGCCTTGGGTATCTGCGTAAAGGACAAGTGATCACCGTCACCAGGGATGATCTAGTTGGTCAATATGTGGGGCATACGGCCCCGAAAACCAAAGAGATGATCAAACGCGCCCAGGGAGGCGTGCTGTTTATTGACGAGGCGTATTACCTCTACAAACCTGGAAACGAGCGGGATTATGGAGCTGAAGCGATTGAGATCCTTCTTCAGGAGATGGAGAGTCAGCGCAATGACCTTGTGGTGATCTTTGCTGGTTACAAAGACCGGATGACAGCTTTTTATCAATCCAACCCTGGACTGTCCTCAAGGGTTGCTCACCACATCGACTTTCCTGATTACAGCCCGAGGGAATTGATGGCGATCGCTGAACTGTTGCTGGAACAACAGCAGTATCGATTCAGCGATGCAGCGGTTGAAGCTTTTCAGAGCTACATCAGCAGGCGGCGTGCATTGCCGTTCTTCGCCAATGCACGCTCCATTCGCAATGCCCTCGATCGTCTGCGACTGCGCCATGCCAATCGCTTGTTCTCCCGTCGCGGTCAACCTCTTAGTCGTGAAGCCCTGATTACCATCGAAGCAGCAGATGTGTTCGCTAGTCGTGTCTTCCAGGGGGAATTGGAAGGAGCCGATCCTTCTAAGCCACTGACCGACTGAGCCAACTGAACGCTGCTCTGCACGGCTCACTCAAGTAATGCTTACCCGGGGCTGGGATGCTCCAGGTCACGTCGAATCAGCGCCATTAGGTAGGAGGGCGCCTTGTAGCGACCCGGTAAGCAGCGGTTCAGGGTCTCCAGATGGCCCCAGCACACAGTTTTTTCAATGTCCTTCACCTCGCGCCCCTCCTTGAGGAGCCGCCGTAACGCCTTGCAATACAAGGGATAGCCCGCTTCCAGTTCGCCAATGGTCAGCTTGGCCTGGGCCATGAAGGTCGCTCGGTGCATCTCTTAACTTATGAAACCGTGGGATCGCTTCATCCCAGCCAGGCGATGCAGTCGATCTCCACCTTGGAGCCTTTAGGTAGTGCTGCCACCTGAACGCAGGCCCTGGCAGGGCTCACTCCGCTGCCGAACATTTCGGCATAGATCGCATTGACCGCCTGAAAGTCGGCCAGATCAACTAGGTACACCGTTGTGCGAACCACCTTGGCGGCCTCTGTTCCGGCGGCGCTGAGCACAGCTTGCAGATTGCGCAGCACCTGCCTGGTTTCTGCTTCCACGTCTCCGCCGCCCACCATCTCACCCGTGGTGGGATCCAGGGGGATCTGGCCTGAGCAATAAAGCCATCCTCCAGCCTGCACAGCCTGGTTGTAGGGCCCCACCGGAGCCGGAGCCTCAGCGGTGGTGACCGCCTGATGAGTGGTGGTCGACATGAAAGGGCATCACAATGGGGCTGCATTTTCGCGCTTCGTGTCGATGGAGTCCCTTCCGGTCGAGATCGACGGTCTGTGGCACAGCTATGACCCTTCCGGTGCTGACTGGACTCTCCAGGACATCAACCTCGGACTACAGAGCGGAGAACTGGTGGGATTGCTGGGGCCCTCCGGTTGCGGCAAGACCACGCTTCTGAGACTGATCGCCGGTTTTGAGCGTCCCATTCGAGGCAACATCCGCCTTCACGGCCAGGAGGTGGCCAGCCCTCAGCTTTCGGTGGCAGCTGAACGACGTGGAGTCGGCATGGTGTTTCAGGACTATGCCCTGTTTCCTCATCTGAATGCCTGGTCCAATACCTGTTTCGGTCTTCGCCGAGGGCAGGACAGTGCCCGGGCGGCATGGCTGCTGGAGCTGTTGGGCCTGGAACAGCTGAAGGAGCGCTATCCCCATGAACTATCAGGGGGGCAGCGTCAACGTTTGGCTCTTGCCAGAGCCCTGGCCCCGGCACCGTCTGTGGTCCTGCTGGATGAGCCTTTCTCCAATCTTGATGTGGAGGTGCGTCTTCGTCTGCGCAGTGAACTGCCTTCCGTTCTGAGTGCCTGCAACGCCAGTGGTGTGCTGGTCACCCATGATCCGGAGGAGGCCCTGGCGATCTGCAGTCGGGTGGCCGTTCTGCGCGATGGGCGTCTACATCAGTGCGCCAGTCCCAAGGAGCTGGTGGAGTCACCGGCAACCCCCTTTGTGGGCAGTTTCGTGCTGCAGCGCAACGTCCTGCCCGTCTGGAACGATGCCGCCGGCGGCTGCCTGCGCTGCCCCCTGGGTGACCTTGAAAGACCCGGTGATCTTCCGGCCGATTCCCTTCCCGAGGAAGCAACGGTTCTGGTCGCACCCGAAGCGATCACACTTCACAAGGATTCCGGCGGGGAAGGTGAGGTCGTTGGCCGGGAGTTCCTCGGCCACAGCTGGATGTACAGAGTGAAGAGCGGTGATCGTCAGTTACGGCTGCTGAGACCTTTAACCGAGGACTATGAACGGGGCCAAAACTGCCATTTGCGCTTGCAGCCAGGGTCATCCGTTCTGCTGCATCCACAGCGTCGAGCTCTGCTGAGCCTTGCGAGTTGAGATTTGGTCAGCCTGTCCAGCTGTCCTTGTGAAGCCTTAGTTCACCCAGTTCCTGGGCTGAACATGCACGCAGAAACAAGTTGGTGCGTCGCTCCTCACCCATGGTGCTGGGCAGTGAAAGATCACCACGTCTGCGCAGTTCGCTAACGCTGCTCAGCCGTTCGGCGATGGCCTGATCATCTGGTCTCAGAGCGTGGGCCCAGCGCAGATTGCCTTCGGTGTACTCGTGAGCGCAATGCACGACGGTGTCGTCCTGAAGATCCTGCAACTGCTTCAGGGCCAGGTGCATGTCCTCGGCTGATCCTTCGAACAGGCGTCCACAACCTGCCCCGAACAGGGTGTCGCCACAGAACAACACAGGCGTCGGAAGCTCCGGTGAGCACCCCTGTGGCAGGACATAAGCCAGATGTGCCCTGGTGTGGGCTTTCACGTCGATCACCGTGACGGGCTGTCCCAGAAGCTCGAGCTGCATGCCCGGCTCGACCGACACCGTTTGGAAAGGAATCCGCTGCTGATCGGCGGCGGCTGCGATCACCGAAGCCGAAGGCCATTGGCGCAACAGATCGGGAGTGCCGCCGATGTGGTCTGCGTGGTGATGGGTTTGCAGGACAGCTGTGAGTTCCAGCTTGCGATCCACCAGCCATTGCCTTACTGGTTCGGCAATGGCTGGATCGACCACCACGGCCTCTCGTCCCCTTGCCCAGATCCAGACGACGTTGTCCTGCAGGACCGGCAGTGGCTTGATTCCGTCTCTCTGACAGGGGTGGCCCATCGTTAAAGTTTTGGGCGATGCAAGCTTCCATGATCACCGTTGCACTGGCCAAGGGCGCGCTGCTGCGTGAGTCCGTGGAACGTTTCAAGCTTGCGGATCTTGATTTCTCGGCAGTTCTGGATCCCGACAACCGCCAGCTGATGGTGCCTTCGGTTTGTGGTCGGGCTCGAGCCCTGTTGGTCCGCAACGGTGATGTGCCGGTTTATGTGGCCTATGGGCAGGCTCAGCTCGGTGTGGTCGGTTACGACGTGCTGCGCGAGCACCAGATGCCTGTGGCGCATCTAGTCGACCTCGGTTTCGGGGGCTGTCGCCTGTCTGTTTGTGTCAAGTCCAGCAGTGGTTACCGGAGAGCCACCGACCTACCGCCGCATTGCCGTGTGGCCAGCAAATTCACCCGTTGTGCCCGGCAGTATTTCGATTCAATTGATCTCCCGGTTGAGCTTGTTCACCTCACTGGATCCGTGGAGCTTGGCCCGATCACCGGGATCGCAGAGGCGATTGTTGACCTGGTTGCCACAGGGCGAACTCTTAAGGACAACGGTCTGGTGGCGATTGAGGACCTCTTCCACACCACTGCCAGGCTCGTGGGCCATCCGCTTTCGCTGCGTTTGGATCAGGGAGAGCTTCAACAGGTCATCGAGACGATGGATGCTCCCGAAAGGAAGATGGTGAGCACGACCTGATGGCCGGCACCGATCTTCAGCGCATCAGTCAGCTGGGGCGTTATCTCGGACGCGACCGTCGTCGTCTGATGCTCACCTTGATTTTGCTGATTCCGGTGGCGTTCGCTAGCGCGATCCAACCGCTGCTTGTCGGTCAGGCTATCTCGATCCTGCGCACCGTGTCGGGTGCCACCAATGAGGCCGTCGCTCCAATTCTTCAGCCGCTGGACAGCACGTTGGCGATCCGGCTGATCATTGCTGCTCTGCTGATTTCTGTGCTGGTGCGTCTGGCTCTTCAAGGAGTGCAGACCTACAACATCCAATCGGTGGGCCAGCGACTCACCGCCAGAATTCGTCGTGATCTCTTCGCCCATGCGATGGATCTCTCCCTTCGGTTTCATGACCGAATGCCTGTGGGCAAGTTGCTCACACGTCTCACCAGTGATGTCGATGCGTTGGCTGAGGTATTCAGCACCGGGGCTGTTGGTGTGTTGAGCGATCTGGTCACGCTCACCGTGATCGCGGTGACGATGTTGCTGATCGAGTGGCGACTCGGGCTTCTGCTGCTTGTATCCCAGGTTCCTGTAACGCTGATTGTGCTCTGGCTGCAGGCGCGCTACCGAAAAGCAAATTACCGGGTGCGTGAGGAACTTTCACAGCTGAATGCAGATTTTCAGGAAAATCTCCAGGGCCTAGACGTGGTTCAGATGTTTCGTCGTGAGGCCTTCAACGGAGCCCGTTTCCAACGAACCGGCTTGGCCTATCGCGAGGCAGTGAATGGAACGATTTTGTTTGACAGCAGCATCTCCGCATTCCTGGAGTGGGTTTCCCTTGGTGCGGTGGCGATTGTGCTGGCTCTGGGGGGCTGGATGGTCACCTCAGGGGCCATGGGGCTAGGCATCCTCACAACGTTCATTCTCTTTTCGCAAAGACTGTTTGATCCACTGCGTCAGATGGCTGAGCGGTTTACTCAGATTCAGGGTGGTTTGACTGCTGTTGAGCGAATCGGAGAACTGCTCGAGGAGCCACTGGAAATTCGGGATCACACCCTTGCGGGCCCTGCCCACTCTCAGGAATCACCAGCTGAGGGTGTGTCAGCTCCGCTTCAGGTCATGCCGACCTCCTGCGGCGAAGTGGTGTTTGAAGGTGTTCACTTCGCCTATCGACCTGATGAGCCAATTCTTCAGGATCTGAGCTTCCGACTTGCTCCCGGTGAACATGTGGCTCTGGTGGGCCCCACGGGTTCAGGAAAGACCACCGTCATCCGCTTGCTTTGCAGGCTCTATGAGCCTCAGCAGGGCCGCATTCTTCTCGATGGACGCGATATCCGCAGCCTCTCCCTGCCGGATCTGCGTCGACAGCTTGGGGTGGTTCTGCAGGACACCTTTCTGTTCAGTGGCAGCGTCGGCGACAACCTTCGTCTCGACCAGGAGATCGATGACAAGCATCTCAAGGAGGTTTGCAGGGATCTCGGCCTCAATGCACTCCTTGGGAGGCTTCCTCAGGGGCTCGACACTGAACTGCGAGAGCGTGGGGGCAACCTCAGCTCCGGTGAACGCCAGCTGCTCGCGGTTGCACGGGTGGCGATCCGTAATCCCAATGTGCTCGTGATGGACGAAGCCACCGCTTTCATGGATCCTTCCACTGAAGCAACTTTGCAAAGAGATCTTGACCGCTTGCTTGAACGAAGAACCGCCGTGGTGATTGCTCACCGTTTAGCCACCGTTGAAGCAGCGGATCGGATCCTCGTATTGCGACGTGGCCGTTTGATTGAGCAAGGAACCCACCTGCAATTGCGTGCGCAAGGCGGTCTTTATGCCGAACTCGCTGAACTTCAGGAACGGGGCCTCGCCAAGCTCTGATCCTCAACCCAACTAGAGAGGATGTCGCTCAGAACGTCCGGCTTTTCTCGCATGGGTAGATGGCCACAACCAGTGATCTGGCGATAGTCATGACCAGGGCTGTAAGCCGCAAGATGACGCACATAGCCAGGCTCCATCACCTGATCGTTGTCCCCACTGATCCAGAGGCTTTCGACTCCCAGATCCGACACCAATCCAGGTAAATCTCGAACCGCGCCCCTGCTGGTGCTGTTCACCAGCAGTCCACGGGCAGCCCGACGTTCGGCCTTGAACGGTCCCAGCGCTCCTATGGGAGCCGGCAGCTGAGCAATGGCATCGGGTCGCAGCTCCAGAATCAGCCTCCCGAAGCTGCGCAGTCGGCGAAAGGGTCGCGGCTGATAGATCCCTCCTCCCGCTGCCAGCAGAACAACGCCCATCAACCCCTTCTGTTTCTGTTGCCGCAGATGTGCTTCGGCATGCAGCACCACGCTGCCGCCAAGGGAATGGCCCAACAGCACGAAGGGTCGCCCCTGCGCCTTTTGAACGGCTTCCACCGCCAGCCAGCGGCCATAGGCCGACAGGTTGGGAAGCAATCCTGAGGGGCGCTCCGCATCACCGAAACCCGGCAGGTCAGGACACCAGAGCTCGATCTCTGGGTGGCGCTCTCTCCAGCATGCGGCGAAAGGCGACCAGACCTGCTTGCTCAAAAGCCACCCATGTACAGCAATCAGTAGTTGATTTGCAGGCATCGGCCCAGAACTTGCCCCCCCACCTTGCCGCCCTCTGCGCCTTCCGTGCGCCAGGATCGTGACACTGCAGCATCGTCAGTGATCGACGACCCTTCCCTAACGCCAGAGACACTGCAAATGATGTACGGCGATCAGGCGAAGCTGTGCGCGACCCCAGCCAGCCAGCTCACTCTGGTGTTCAGTCAGCACCGCCCTTTTGATCTAGTAGAGCTGGAGCAGCTGCTTGAGGCGGTGGGCTGGAGCCGACGACCTGTACGACGGGTTCGCAAGGCGCTCGATAACAGCCTGATTCGAGTAGGCCTCTGGCGTCACGATGCCAGGATTCCACGCCTTGTGGGCTTTGCGCGCTGTACAGGCGACGGGGTGCTGGAGGCGACCATCTGGGATGTTGCTGTTCATCCTCTTTACCAGGGCTCCGGGCTCGGCAGTCAGCTGATGGATTACATCCTTGATGCCCTGCGTGCACTCGGGACTGAACGCGCCACGTTGTTCGCCGACCCAGGGGTCCTGCCCTTTTACAAACGTCTGGGTTGGGACCTTGAGCCCAATGGTCACCGCTGTGGTTTCTGGTACGCGAACTGAGTTTCGTAGTAAGCAGCGGCTAGCCCTTCTGCGGATTCGCCCTGTTTCCATCGTCTGCGCAGTCGTGCATTGCGCCAGCTGCGCCGCAACACCCCGTCGCTCTGCCAACGTCGTCCATCGGTGGTCAGCGGCAGACCGATGCGCTTGAGATCAGCGATGCGGCTCAGGCGCTCCACCAGATCCAGATCTTCCATCAGCGGCAGCTCAGCAAAGCCGCCGCAACGGTGATAAAGCTCGCGATGTAGCAACAGTCCCTGATCGCCATAGGGACGCTGCAGCCAGCGGCTGCGCAAGGCCACAGCTTGCTCCAGCAGACGTCGCGCCGCAGTGGAGGGCGTGATTTGAAAATCGAAATACCAGGCTGCAACTGCTGCGGAAGAGGTTTGCAGCAGCGGGCTAACCGACCCGAACCATTGATCGGGCAGGCGACTGTCTGCGTGGAGGAACAGCAGCCATTCGCCACGTGCCTCAGCCGCTGCGGTGCGCAGTTGGCGGCCCCGGCCAGGGGGATGAACTTTGACCAGCTGAGCACCTGTCAGGTTTGCGATCTCTGGCGTGGCATCGCTGCTGCCGCCATCAGCCAGCAAGATCTCCAGTTCGCTCCCAGCACGTTGCAGGTCGGCAAGCAGCAATGGCAGTCGTGTTGCCTCATTCAGGCAGGGAATCACCACACTCAGCGACGCTGATCTGTTCATGCCAGCCATGCCTCCAGATCTTCGAGTTGGTCGATGTCATTGCGCGCGTCGAGCTGCGCGGGTGTCAGACCGCGCTGGCAGGCTCGCTGCCAAGTGAGGCGCAAGACCTGGTCGCTACCCCATGGGATCGAATGAAAGGGCCAGCGGGGTGCTCCCGGTGCTGTTGCCCCAAGACCGAACAGCCAGTAACCACCATCCAGTGACGGTCCGATCACTAGTGGAGAGTGGCGCAGACTCTCGATGGCCCTGATCAGGTCTCTTGCAGCCAGGTCGGGAAGATCCGTGCCGATCAGGATGACCGAAGCACCGGGATCAACGGAACGTGCCCTCAGCACCTCCCTGCGCATGCGGTTGCCAAGGTCTCCTCGCCCCTGTGCGCTGATGCTCGCCTCAGGAACAGAGGCGAGCCAGCGGCGCCAGGCTCGAGGGCCGGCACCGCTGATGGCAATGTGGAGTCGCAGCTTGCCATCCCTGGCGAGACCTTGGGCCACTGTCAGGGTGTGACTGATCAGCCGAGCCTGTATCCCTGCCGCATGCGCGCAACCCAGCGTGCGAGCAAGGCGACGTTTGCAACGCCCGCTGGCAGGCCAGCGGGTCATCACCACCAGAATGGGCTTGGTCATCGGATCAGCCCCGCAAAGGACTACTGCTGTCGGGGAAGTTCTTCAGGTTTCACCATCAGCTCGATGCTGTCACCATCGCGCTCCACAAGGATGGGCATGGCCTGGCCGACGCGCCCTCGGTCGACGGCTAACTGCACTTGGGAAGGGTCCTGCACTTTGGTGCCGTCCACTTCTCGGATCAGGTCACAGGGGCGGATACCTCCCGCCGCTGCAGGACTGTTCTCCACCACATCGATCACCACCACGCCGTTCAATTCAGGCACTTTGCACAGATTGCTGTTGGCAGCGGCATTGATCTCCTTGGCGAGCTGGGGTGTCAGGCTCTGGAGCCGGACACCGATGAAGGGGTGAGAGGCCTGGCCGGTGCTGATGATCTGCTGGGCGATCCGTTTGGCCAGATTGATCGGGATGGCAAAACTTAGGCCGGCTCCGGGGGCCTTTTTGATAGCGGTATTGATGCCGATCACCTGGCCAGCGGCGTTGATCAGCGGCCCGCCGCTATTGCCTGGATTTACGGCGGCATCCGTCTGGATGTAAGGCACTCTCTGCCCCTCTCCGATGGCGTTGGTGCGATCCACGGCGCTGATAATCCCAGCAGTCACCGTGTTGTTCAGGCCGAGGGGGTTGCCGATGGCGATGGCCCATTCACCGGGGCTGAGATTGTTGGAATTGCCGAGGGGAGCGACCGGTAATTTGTCAGCAACCACACGCACCACAGCGATATCCGTGAGAGGGTCACTTCCGAGAACGCGACCGCTGAAGCTGCGACCGGCGGGCAGCGTCACCGAGACTTGATCCGCACCCTCCACAACATGTGCGTTCGTGAAGATCAGGCCATCGGAACGTGTGATGAATCCGGATCCCTGTCCTGCCTGCTGCTGGATCGGTGCTCTGCCGCCAAATAAATTGCCGAGCGGATTGACCACGCGCTTCACCGTGTCGATCCGCACCACTGAGGGGCCAACCCGATCCACAGCTTCAACAATGATGTTTTTCCCCGGTTGAAGGGGCGCTGAGCGGGGCCCATCGCTCACCTCCGGCAAAGGGTCGCTGGCAGGGGTCTGATCCAGTCCTATGCGCTGCTTCCAGGCGGTTCCGCAGCCGCTGAGACTTGAGCCGATGATGCCGACGCCGATGAGCGTGAGTGCTCGCTGCAGGGGGCGCTGGATGGCGGAGGCCATGAAGATGTGTGATGTCGTCAGCACCTCATTAAAGACGGACTGATCGGCCTGAGGTGCGTAGATTCAGCCACCGTGAATCGGAGGATGCAGTGCTGACGGGCAGTGAGCTTTGGAGCAAGGTTCAGCAGGCCCTTCAGAGCAACCTCAGCAAGCCAACTTTCGAGACCTGGATCCGCCCTGCCCAGTGCAGCGGATTCCGGGAAGGGACTCTCACATTGCTGGCGCCCAACAGCTTTGCCAGCAATTGGCTGCGCAAGAACTACGCGAGCACCATCGCTGATGTGGCTGGTGAAATCATTGGTCAGCCTGTGACGGTGTCGGTTCTGGCGCGTGATGCCGAGGAACCCCAGGCAGGTTCGACACCTGAAGCTGTCATGCCGGCAGCTTCAGCAGCAGTGGTGCCGTCTCCGCTGGCACCGCCAACCCCTGGGACCAGGACGCCCCGTCGTCTGCCGGGATTGAACATGCGTTACGTGTTCAATCGATTCGTTGTGGGGCCCAACAGCCGCATGGCCCATGCTGCTGCCCTTGCTGTTGCAGAGGCTCCTGGACGAGAATTCAATCCGCTGTTCATCTGTGGAGGTGTCGGCCTCGGCAAGACCCACCTCATGCAGGCCATCGGCCACTACCGCCTCGAGATTGATCCTGAGTCCAAGGTGTTTTATGTCTCCACCGAGACCTTCACCAACGACCTGATCGTGGCAATCCGCAAAGACGGCATGCAGGCCTTTCGCGATCGTTATCGGGCCGCTGATCTCATCCTTGTGGATGACATCCAGTTCATCGAGGGTAAGGAATACACCCAGGAAGAGTTCTTCCATACCTTCAACGCTCTGCACGAGGCAGGCCGACAGATCGTGATCGCCAGCGATCGTCCCCCCAGCCAGATCCCTCGACTGCAGGAACGTCTGATCTCGCGCTTCTCCATGGGTTTGATCGCTGACATCCAGGCCCCGGATCTTGAGACGCGAATGGCGATTCTGCAGAAAAAGGCGGAACAGGAACGTGTTTCCCTGCCCAGGGATCTGATTCAGTACATCTCAGGTCGTTTCACCTCCAACATCCGCGAACTGGAAGGTGCGCTAACGAGGGCGGTCGCTTTCTCCTCAATCACCGGGATGCCAATGACGGTTGAATCCGTTGCGCCCATGCTCGATCCCAGTGGTCAGGGTGTCGATGTCACACCTCAGCAGGTGATCAACAAGGTGTCGGAGGTCTTCGGGGTGACTGCTGATGACATGCGCAGCAGCAGTCGTCGCCGGGCGGTTAGTCAGGCCCGGCAGGTTGGCATGTTCCTGATGCGTCAGGGCACCGGGCTCAGCCTGCCGCGGATTGGTGAAACCTTTGGTGGAAAGGATCACACCACGGTGATGTATGCCATTGAGCAGGTGGAGAAGAAGCTCGGTACTGATCCTCAGCTGGCCAGTCAGGTGCAGAGGGTGCGTGATCTGCTGCAGATCGATTCACGCCGAAAGCGTTGAGGGTTTTCGTTTCGCTGCCTCCATCCTCAGTACACGGGCTCAAAGATTTCCATCTGAACCACGCCCACCATCTGATGGATCGGATTCGGCCCTGCAGGAATGGCCGTCAGCGAAAAGGTGTAGATGTCATCCGGTGGGTTCACGCCTGCCTGAAAGGCGATCGTGACGGTCTCTCCAGGGGGCACCGCTGTGTCGAATCTGATGTCGACAGAGCGTGCGTCATTGCTGAATTCCGCCTTGACTTCAATGGATTTCCCTTCACGACGTGGAGTGCCGATGAAGGCCTTGACCGGCACGGCTCCGTAATAGAAAGCGGCCTGGGCGCCACGGATCTGCTGAAGGTTGATTCCTCCCAGATCGGCACCAGCGCCCTCTGGGAAGTCCAGAGTCACGTAGTAAACGGCGCAGCACTCGAAGGCGTACCACCGGTAGTTGGTGAGTTTTGCCTGCGTCGGCACTGTCACAAAACTGGTTTGGCCATTAATCTCAAGGGCTTTTGCAGTTGATGTTGTGATCAGTACAGCTGCGGCCAGGGTTGAAGTCAGAAGACGCATGGGCGGGGCTTGATTCGTGGATCCTCGTTGCACTGTGCAGTGGTGCAGACAACACCTCTTCATCGTTCAGCTCTTCCCGGTCCAGCCGGCCAGATGAGCGGCAGCTCGCGACTGAGCCAGCCTTCGGGATGCCGGCAGAGCCGGCTCCAGTTGCGAGGAACTGAACGGAGGCAGAGGGCGGGTTCGTAGCCATGCCCCCCAGCGAAACTCGTGATAAGGGATCAGCCGCTGTGGCTTGATCAGACCCTCCTTCTTGAGTTTCCAAACGAGGCTTCGATAGGGATCGTCCTCGAGGCCCAGCAATGACTGGGGCAGCTTGGAGGGTTCCCAGGGCCCATTGCCGCGTCCGTCATGGAGATAGAGCCAGCCCCGATCCTGCAGGGCCAGCAGGGCTGCATGGCGGTTGTCGCTGTCAAGCTCAGCAATCACGTAGCCATAGGTGGTGACATTGGGGTCCATCTCCAGCAGTGCTCTCAGACGGTGGTGTCGATCCACCATCCAGAGCTCTCCGAGGAGGTTGCGTACCAAGGGCACCGGCTTGCCGCGCAGATACTCGAGCCGTTCTTTGCTGCTTTCCTGACTGAAGTCTTTCTGACGACTCCGCACTTCCGCAAGCCCGACGCACATCTGTGTGGGCTGGAGATCTTTCACACTGACTTCGATCAGACTGTGGTCATCGTCATGATCAGGAATCCGGTCGTAGCGAGGCAGATGCACACTGGACTCCAGGTCTCGACGGATCTAACCCTATGCGGATCCCACAAATTGATTGGTTTGCTGATCCTGATCGCACCCTGAGAAGAGCTGCAAACCAGACCCATCAGAATGCCTGGTAGTTGAGCGTCAGTTGCTGTGGACCAGTCGTTTGATCTTGTGGTGCTCGGAGCCGGTTCAGGTGGCCTGGCGGCCGCCAAGCGGGCGGCACGTCATGGTGCTCGCGTGGCCATCGTGGAAGGGGATCGGGTTGGCGGCACCTGCGTGATTAGGGGGTGCGTCCCCAAGAAACTGCTGGTCTACGGATCCCAGATGGCTGAGCAGATGAAGGAGGCCTCCAGTTACGGCGTCCATCCGTCTGAGGTCCGGATTGATTCAGCCCAGTTGCTGGCGAATGTGCGAGCTGAGGTGGATCGCCTCAATGCCATGCATATTGACTTTTTGGCGAAGGCCGAAGTCACTCTGATCAAAGGTTGGGCACGGTTTGAGGATGACCATCACATCCTTGTCTCCGCTGATCCCGGTGGTGCTCCAGAGCAACGCCTGCATGCAGAGAGGGTTCTGATCGGTGTCGGCGGCCGCCCTCAGCGGCCTGATATTCCAGGAGTTGAGTTGGGCTGGGTCAGCGACGACATGTTTCTGCTCGAGCGTTTCCCGGAGCGCATGGTTGTGGTGGGTGCCGGCTTCATCGCCTGCGAATTCGCCGGCATTCTCAGTGGCCTTGGTGTCGAAGTGACACAGCTGGTGCGTCGCGAGCATCTATTGCGCGGTTTTGATGCCGAACTTGCAGCTGTTGTGCAGGAGGGTATGGCTGAGAAAGGTGTGAATGTGCAATTCTCCACAGGCCCTGAAGCGATTGAGGGAAAGCCGGGAGACCTGGTTGTGCAAACCAATCGCGGCGATCGAATCGCCTGCGGAGGGGTGCTGCTGGCTACTGGAAGACGACCCTTTCTGCAGGGTCTCAACCTCGATGCTGCGGGAGTGACGATCCAGGGCAATCGCATTCCCGTTGATGCTGATCAGCGCACCAATGTGCCCCATGTGTTCGCTGTTGGTGATGTGACCGATCGCATCTGCCTCACTCCAGTGGCGATTGATGAAGGTCGCGCCTTCGCAGACAGCGTCTACGGAGACCGTCCGCGACAGGTGGACCATCAATTGGTGGCCAGTGCCGTATTTAGTCAGCCGGAGTTGGCGACGGTGGGATTGTCGGAGGAAGACGCCATCGCCCAATACGGCCCCGATGGGGTGGTGATGTATCGGGCCCGCTTCCGCTCCATGGCTCAGGCCTTACCCAAGCGTGGCCCGCGCTGCCTGCTCAAGCTGGTGCTCGAGGTTGAAACTGAGCGCGTGCTGGGCTGTCACATGGTCGGTGAACATGCTGCAGAGATCATTCAGATGGCGGCGATCGCCGTTGGGATGAGGGCGACCAAGTCAGATTTTGATCGCACGATGGCTCTGCATCCCACAGTCTCGGAAGAATTCGTGACTATGGGCTGATCACGTCAGAACTGATTCAGGATGAGCTGATCAGCTCACAGTGGGAGCCGTCTCTGGATCAGTTCTGAAGTCTCTGATGAAGAGTATCTGCCATTCGTAGTGCCAAGGCGATAGTGGTGAGACCAGGCCCCACGCTTGGGCAACTCGGGAACACACTGCTGTCGGCGATATAGACGTTGTCGAGTTCATGGCACTTTCCTGTTGCATCCACCACCGATGCGACAGGGTCATCCCCCATGCGGCAGGTGCCGCATGCAAAACCCACCACGCTGAGAGGTGCTTCTCCACGAGGATGAACTGGTTCTGACGTCACCACGTTGGTGCCCGGGTCGGCTTCAACGGCCTTGAGAGTGTCGATCCACCGGTAAACCAGTCGATCATGAGCTTCACGGTTGTTGTGGAGATAATTGATGCGGATCTGGTCCTTGTTAAGCCACACCTTGTTCTCCTGATCAGGAAGAACCTCGCTCATGGCCCACCATGCCACTGTGCGGGAAGCAAGGCGCTTGATGCCGAAATTGGGGATTAGTTTGCTGACAAGAGAGAGGACAGGTGGTGATTCAGCAAATAGAGCGTCCTGAAGAACACCTCCAGCAGCTTGAATATGCCCTAATGGAAAACTCACATTTTTGTCTCCCCAGTAGTAGTCGTTCACTCCGTAAGACCGTGCGTAGAGGCCGCTGTTGGGTGCTGCGGAACGTTGCAGGATTGATGTGATTTGAACGTTCATTAGGTTTCTGCCCACCTGGTCCGACTTGTTGCTTAGACCGCGAGGGTGACGTTCATTGCCGGATCGCAGCAGAATGGCAGGTGTGTTGATCGCACCTGCTGCCAGCACGACTAGATCGGAGGAAAACAACCAGATTTCTCCGTCCACATCCGCCTCCACCTTCTTCACCTCACGTCCGCTTGGACTCACATGCAGCCTTAGAGCTTTTGCCTTGTAGCGGATCTCTAGATTGCTGGTATCGGCATTCGCTAGTCCGCAGAGCTCCGCATCACCCACTGGGCTTTCTTCATTGTCTGACCAGCTGAGAGGTAGGTCATAAGGTTGACAACCCTGGCGCAGAAGCCCATCCCGCAGTTCTTCCAGGAATGGCAACACCGGGCGCGGTGAACGTTCAAATCCTTTGCTGCGTGTCGGTTCTGTGGGATCAACGCCAGCTTTGCCATGAACCCGATAAATCGTCTCAGCCTGGTCGTAGTACGGCGCTAAATGGTTGTAATCGAAGGGCCATGCCGGCGAAACTCCCTCTTGCAACGGCAGATCGATGAAATCCTTTTCGCGCATGCGCTCGAGCACGGCTCCCCAGATTTTGGTATTTCCGCCGAGGGCGTAAAAAGTTTGGGGTGAAAAGGGATCCCCATCAGGCCCAAACCAAAGTTCATCTTTGACACGCGGACGCTTTTGCCAACCCGCTTCCACGGCTTCTCCTCGCTCGAGTAAAAGCACACTGCGTCCTTCGCGGCTGAGGGAACCCGCCAGAGTGCCTCCTCCTGCACCACTCCCGATGATGATGATGTCGTAATGGCGGTCGTCGATGATCATGGGTGGCTGATGTCGTTGAGAACTGAGTGATTCAGACGGCGATCAGCTGGTTCGCTGCCACACATAAATCAGCAGATAAAGGATGATCCAAATCACATCCACGAAATGCCAGAACAGGCTCACTGCTGTGACGCCCATATCCCCCTTGGCGTAGTTGTTGGGCCGGAAAGAACGCGCCAGCATCAGGCCCATCAGCAGGATTCCAGTGATCACATGCAGGCCGTGAAAGCCGGTCAGTAAATAAAACGTTCCTCCGAAAACTCCACTGCTTAAACTAAACGCCAGCTCCGACCATTCCACATACTGCCCATAGACGAAGTAGCTGCCCATGGCCATTGTGAGCAGCCACATGGCCCGAAAGCCCCAGAGATTTTCCTTATGCAGATAGCGCTCTGCGAAATAGGCAACAAAGCTGGAGCTCACAAGAATGACTGTATTAATCAAGGGCATTCGTGTCTCGAGGCCTTCGACACCTTCAGGAAGCCATTCAGGACTGGTGATCTTCAGAAGTGAATACCCGACAAAAAATGCCAGGAAGATAATGCTTTCCGAGCAGAGAAAAATGATGAAGCCAGTGAGATTGTGCCCGTCGTGCTTGATATGTCCGGGTACATGATTCAGCGGTAGATCAGCATTGGTGCTTGTCATGGATCAGGCCTCCATCGAACGTCGGACATAGAACTCCTCGTCTTCGACAAGGGGTTTGCCCAGGCCATAGCCATAGGGCTCACTGATCACAGTGGGAATATCGTCCTCGAAATTCTCTGCAGGAGGTGGCGAGGGAAGTAACCACTCCAGGCCAATGGCTCTCCAGGGATTGGCGGGAGCCTTCGCTCCCCTCGCCCAGGAGCTGACGATGTTGAGAATGAAGGGAATGGAGGCTACTCCCAGCATGAATGCACCGATACTGGCAATCACATTCCAGAGGGCGAATTCCGGGTCATAGGAGGCCACTCGACGTGGCATGCCGTAAAGGCCGGCCCAGTGCAACGGAAGCCAGTTGAGGGTTGCGCCAATGAAGGTAAGGGCGAAGTGGATTTTTCCTAGACCTTCGTAGTACATCCGGCCTGTGAATTTTGGGAACCAGTGGTAGATACCGGCGAAGATTCCGAATCCAATCGTGTTGAAGATGATGTAGTGGAAATGGGCGACAACGAAATAGGTGTTGCCGACATGGATGTCGATGGGAACCGTGCCCAGCATGACGCCGGTGATGCCTCCGAAGATGAAATTCACGAGTCCGCCCAGAACAAACAACATTGGAGTGGTGAGACGGATCTTCGCCCCCCAGAGTGTTCCCAGCCAGGCGAACACCTTCACACCGGTGGGAACGGCAATCAGCATGGTCGTGATCATCACCAGATTGCGCATCCACTGCGGTGTTCCCGTATAGAACATGTGATGGACCCAGACAATCAGGCCCAGGAAGGTGATGATGAACGAGGCCAATGCCACGAACTTGTAGCCGAAAAGGGGTTTGCGTGAATAAACCGTGATCAGCTCCGAGAAGATGCCGAACACAGGTAGCACCATTACATAGACCGCAGGATGGGAGTAGAACCAGAAAAAGTGCTGATAAAGCACTGGATCTCCTCCTCCTTCAGGTCGGAAGAAGCTGGTTCCGAAACTGAGGTCGAACAGAAGCATGATGGCGCCTCCCGTTAGTGCCGGGAGACCGATGAGCTGAAGGGTCTGCGCTGCCCATGCCGTCCACACGAACACGGGCATCTTGAAGAAACCCATGCCTGGTGCCCGCATGCGGATGATCGTGGTGACGAAGTTGATGGCACCCATAATCGATGAGACGCCGGAAAGCGCAACGGCCAGGATCCAGAGAAATTCGCCGTTGATCAGGTGACCGAGGGGGTTCTGAATGCTCACTGGTGGATAGGACCACCAACCCGATGAAGCGGGTCCGCCAGGTACGAAGAAGCTGCTCAGCAGCACGAAAGCAAAAACTGGCACCAGCCAGAAGGCAGCAGCATTCAGTTTGGGGAAGGCCATGTCTGGGGCACCGATCATGGTGGGGATCAACAGATTGTTGAATCCGTTCAGGACCGGGAACAGAAACAGGAACAGCATCACCGTTCCGTGCATCGTGTAGAGCCCGTTGTAGACACTGGGATCCACCAGATCCGCCGGCGGAGTGATTAATTCACCACGCATCACCATGGCAAGCAGGCCTCCTACAAGCAGGAAGAAAAGTGCCAGACCGATGTACTGAATCCCGATCACTTTCGCGTCGGTGTTGAAGCTGAAGAAACGCTTCCAGTTGTCGGGAGCGCCTGGGACTGGGTGGGGCGCTTTGAGCACCCTGGGGTCGTATTTGGTGCTGGTCATCGGGATCAGGCGTCGTGGGGCGCTTCGGGGTTACCGGGGTCGTTGACCATCGGTGGAGGGGCAGGGGGAACGGTGGCCCATCCACGGTCGCCGTCCTTGAGACGTTTTTCGTAGAGAGGGGTGCCTGGGCTGAGGCCCTGGACGAGTGGGCGCTTGGCTGTCTTGGTCAGCCAGGAGTCGTACGCCTCTTCCGACTCGACAATCACGTCGGTCTGGTTGTTGGAGAAGTAAGCGCCGCTGAACATGGCGTCGCGGAGTCGGAAGCGACCTTCACGGGTCGGCGTGATGCTGTAGGAGATCACGCTTCCTGGAATGATGTCCTGCTTGAGGCGAAATGCAGGGATGTAGAAGCTGTGAAGAACGTCTTCGGAGATCAACAGGAAGTTGGCTCGCTGATTGAGTGGTAGATGCAGTTCCGAACTGCGCACACCATCGGGGTAGACGAATTCCCACGACCATTGCCTGGATATCACTTCGATCGGTCCGATGTCTCGACGAGCGTCCAGGGTGGCGACAGCATCGGGAGACTGATTGAGAGCTACGTCGTACTTCTGCTTGGGCCCGAGCGAGGCAAGCTTTTCGTTCACATGGATCGAATAGAAGGCCAGCGACATGACAATGACAAAGGGGATCACCGTCCAGGTGATTTCAAGTTTGGGGTTGCCTTCAATCGGAAGCCCATCACTCTCGTCGTACTTCTCAGCGCGACTAAATAACAACGACCAGATAATGAAACCCACACAGCCGACGAAGACGAAGCAGCCGATTCCGACCTCGAGGCTGAAGAGATTATCGACATACGGCGCAGCCGTGGATGCTGGCACTGGAAGCCAGCCATAGGCCCAACGCGACACCTGGAAGCTCAACGCCGCATCCAGCGCTGCAGAAACCAGGATCACGGCTAGCAGCCTGAGCGGAAGGCCTTTTTTTGGACTCTGGCGAGTCGATGTCATGGCAGTGCCTCCTTGAGATCGGCTCCAGCTGCCAGCAACTGATCCGCCGTGATGTGCACACCAAATTCACTGGCGAGCCAGGCACCAAGGCTTCCATGAATACCCATCACCAAAAGGATGACCGCCCCACAGGCGAGATAAAGCCAGGTCACCTGGCGACCAAGGTCCTTGCGCCAGACGAAACGCAGGTATCCGCGCCAGATGGTCATCGCCACGATGATCAGCAGCAGTGCCACCCCTCCGATGGCGTGCCAGAGCATGGTGTCGATGGCGTTCTGGCCAATGACGCTATGAATGCCTGGCAGTGGCACGGCCAGAAGCATTTCAAAGAAGCCTGCGGCCACCGTGAAAAAGGTGATCACGCTGCAGGCCAGCACGTTGTACCAACCCACGTCATGGAAACCGGTTCGTGTCACTGGCAGTGCCAGGAAACGGAACACGCGTTTTTCCAGGGGATAGAACGCACCTGCGAAATCGAACGCGATTCCGATCGCAAACAAGCCGATCGTGAAATGAACCAGGTTCGGGTGAATCGGAATGGTGTAGGGGAGATCGTTGGCGCCGAGCTGATCGACGATCTCGTTGATGGGAGACGGAATCGCCATCATTGGCAACGGGATCGTGGCGTTCATGACACCGCTCCACTGCGGATGGCGTCGACCACTGGCACGGTGTGAAGCCCGTAAACCCAAACGAGCATGTCGCCCAGGTAAACCTGGCAGAACACCAGCGTGGCGAGCACGCCATCAATGACCAGAAATCCTGCTGGCAGACGAGTGGGATCCTTCTGTCTGACGACGTAGCGACATCCAGTGAACAACCCGAGCACACCAGCCAGTGACCAACCGATCGTGCTGTGGTAGTTGAGGATGTCGCGTGCTGCTCCGTAGGGACTGGCCAGACCTGCTTCGATCTGACCGAAGATGATGGCCACAAAGATGGAGACTGTGGCCACCACCAGATTCCAAAAGCTCACCTCGAAGAGGTTGCGCTTTCGTGTAATCACACCAAATAAATCGAACACAACTGTGATCAGCGCCATCGCGATCACGAAATGAACGATGATTGGATGGATGACATCCAGCCAGGGCAGATTTTTATCGTTGAGAGGTGGAAGCAGCTCGAGCATCGGCAAGCCGCGCAACGCTCTCTAAGGATGAACAGCTTTCAGGGTGCAGTCATCCTTTCGTGAACGAATTCTCCTGATGCTGTGACATGTCTCTCAATCCGAGCACTTTCAGCTCAGCTCAGCTCAGCTCAGCTCAGCTCGTTGGGCTCTTTGATCCGCTTGCGTTGTAGTTGTCGCCAGTACAGCCCAGCCTGAACAACAATCACGACAATCACAGCTGGAACCACAACGCAGAGCATCACCAGTCGGAATTCGTCCTGCCAGTTGGGCAGAGTGCGTGGCAGCACCTGATCCACCACATAAAACACATACAGGGCTAGCAGGATTCCACCCTCCAGTCGGGTGATCTGCCCTTTGGTCCAGAAGATCGGCATGCAGGCCAGTGCGGTCAGCACCATCACAGGCATGTCGCGTTGAATCAGCAGGGGACTCACCTGCAGACCACCGGCTCCAGCAGCTGCTAGTGAACTGGCGCCCAGCACGAGCAGCTGGTTCAGCAGGTTGCTGCCAACAACATTGCCAATCGCCAGATCGGTTCGCCCCTTGATTGCAGCCACCAGCGAGGTGATCAGTTCCGGCATCGAGGTGCCGGCGGACACGATCGTGAGTCCGATCACAGCCTCACTCACGCCTAGATAAGCAGCGGCTCCGCTGGCACCGCTGACGAGAACTCGCGATCCCACAACCAGCAGCAACACACCGAGCAGCAGAGACATCACTGCTTTCAGGATGCCGCGCTTGCCCTGGTCGGGGTTCACGTCGGGTTCGGCCCCTTCAACGCCGGCTGGCTCCTCACGGGCTGTGCGGATTTCCCAGATTGAATTGATCAGTAGGGCTAGCAGCAGTGCCACCCCCGACTGCCAGGTCACCCTCCCCGCTGAGGCCATGCCCCAGACCGCCGCAGAAACCGCGATCATCACAGGAACATCCCTGCGGACGAGGCGGCTTTCGACGCGCAGTGGCATCACTACAGCACTGCTGCCAAGCACCACCATCACATTGAAGATGTTGCTGCCCACCACGTTGCTCACCGCCAGGGAATCCAAGCCACGTAGAACGGAACTGATGCTGACGAACAACTCCGGAGCACTGGTTCCGAAAGACACCACCGTCAATCCGATCACCAGTTGAGGGATTCCGAAGATCAACGACAGCGTCACCGCCCCCTGGACGAAGACTTCGCCTCCTGCAAACAACAGGCCGATCCCGATGAGGACCTCCAGGGCGGATGTCAAAAAGTCAGGCATCGTGAGCAGCGGCCTGGCCTCATTGTGCGATGCCAACCAATGCCCATCAGGGAGCGAGGCTGCGTGGATTCAGTCCATTACGCAGACTGGGAATTAGCATTCCGCCACATTCGTTACGGTTTGGCGTGTTCCTGAATCACATCAGCACACGCAACGTCCGCGGGGATGTTTTCGGTGGTGTAACGGCAGCCGTCGTGGCATTGCCGATGGCCCTTGCTTTTGGTGTGGCCTCCGGTGCTGGAGCCGCTGCAGGGCTGTGGGGTGCTGTGATCATTGGCCTGGTGGCATCGCTTTTTGGTGGCACTCCCACGCTGATATCCGAGCCAACCGGTCCCATGACGGTGGTGTTCACCGCCGTGATTCTCAGTTTCACAAGCCAGATTCCCGACAGGGGCACTGCACTAGCGATGGCCTTCACCGTTGTGGTGCTGGCAGGCGTTTTTCAGATTCTGTTCGGTTTCTTCCGTCTGGGCCGATACATCACGATGATGCCCTACACGGTGATCTCGGGCTTCATGTCTGGGATCGGTGTGATTCTGGTCATTCTGCAGCTAGCTCCTTTCCTGGGACAAAGCAGTCCTCCCGGTGGCGTGATTGGGACGCTGAGCGCTCTGCCGCAACTGATCTCGGGCATTCAGCCTCTTGAGCTAGGGCTGGCGGTGATCACTTTGTTGATCCTTTGGTTCACACCCGAGCAGTTGAAGCGGTTCTGTCCTCCTCAATTGCTGGCACTCGTGGTGGGAACTGTGTTGTCGCTCACTCTCTTTGGTGACATTGAACTGCGCAGGATTCCCGAATTCACAGCCGAATTTCCCAGTTTCAATCCCCCGACCTTTTCGGGTGATCAGATCCGTTTGATGGTGGTGAATGGTGCCGTGCTCGGCATGCTGGGATGCATCGATGCCCTGCTCACGTCGGTGGTAGCTGACAGCCTGACTCGCACCGAGCACGATTCCAACAAGGAACTGATTGGCCAAGGCCTCGGCAATGTGATGTCGGGTCTGTTCGGAGGACTGCCAGGAGCGGGCGCCACCATGGGAACCGTGGTCAATATTCAGGCTGGGGGGCGCTCGGCCCTGTCAGGCATCGTCCGGGCCCTGATCCTGATGCTGGTGATTTTGCTGGCAGCGCCGCTGGCAGCACAGATTCCTCTGGCGGTGCTGGCAGGAATCGCTTTGAAGGTGGGCTTTGACATTATTGATTGGAGCTTCCTTCAGCGCGCGCATCACCTTTCGATCAAAGCGGCATGCATCACCTATGGAGTGATTGCGCTCACAGTGCTGGTTGACCTGATCTGGGCAGTATTTATCGGCGTTTTCGTAGCCAATGTGCTCACTATCGAACGGATGACAGCCCTGCAGGCCAGGGGTGTGAAAACCATTAGCACCACAGATGATGACGTTGAATTACCTCAGGATCAGCAAGCACTGCTAGATCAGGCGGCGGGACGTCTGCTGCTGTTCCAGCTCACCGGTCCGATGATTTTCGGTGTGGCCAAGACCATTAGCCGCGAACACAATGCCATCGAAGACTGTGAAGCCGTTCTGTTCGACCTGACCGAGGTCTCCCATCTCGGAGTAACTGCATCACTAGCCCTTGAAAACGCCATCAAGGAAGCTGTTGAAGTGGGCCGCTCTGTTTATCTGGTTGTGATGAACGGCTCAACACGCAATCGCCTCGAAAAGCTCAAGCTGCTTGAGCTTCTGCCCGAGAATCATGTGAGCGAAGATCGGGAAGAGATTCTTCGTCGTGCTGTGGGGGAGCTCCCCGTGCTTCAGGAGGTCTGACTTGGCGGAGGTTCCAACGTCCCTGGTGCTTCGCCGTCCGGATGACTGGCATGTGCACCTCAGGGATGGAGCCATGCTTCGGGCTGTGCTGCCTGCCACAGCCAGAACCTTTGCCCGGGCCATCGTGATGCCCAACCTGCGCCCACCGGTGACATCGGTGGATGCAGCTGAGGCCTACCGCAGCAGGATTCTGGAGGCCCTTCCTGAGGGGATCAGCTTCGAGCCGCTGATGACGGCTTATCTCACGGACGATCTCGATCCTGATGAGCTGGCGAGGGGATTCGCTCAGGATGTGTTCCGAGCGGCCAAGCTCTATCCCGCCAATGCAACCACCAATTCAGCAGCCGGTGTCAGTGATCTGTCCAAGATCTCATCGGTGCTGACCTGCATGGAGGCCATCGACATGCCCCTGCTGATTCACGGTGAGGTCACGGACCCTGATGTTGATGTCTTCGACCGTGAAGCCCTGTTCATCGAACGGCATCTGAAACCATTGCGCCAGCGCCATCCTCAGTTGCGGATCGTGCTGGAGCACATCACCACTGAGGAGTCGGCGACCTACATCCGAGAGGCTTATCAGAGTGGTGATGACCGCATCGCCGCCACAATCACTCCGCATCATCTGCATCTCAACCGCAACGCCATGTTCATGGGCGGGCTGCGCAGTGACTTTTATTGTCTTCCGGTGGTGAAGCGGGAATGCCATCGAAGGGCGTTGGTGAAGGCCGCGACCAGTGGTCTGCCCTGCTTCTTCCTCGGCACGGATTCCGCCCCCCACCCTCGCTCCGGCAAGGAGTCCGCCTGTGGGTGTGCAGGCATCTTCAATGCGCTTCATGCATTGGAGAGTTACGCCGCTGTCTTTGAACAGGCAAGCGCGCTCGACCAGCTCGAGGGCTTTGCCAGCGAGCATGGTCCGCGCTTTTACGGCCTGCCTCTCAACGCCGATACCGTCACGCTGGTTCGACGGCAGCAATCCGTGCCTGCGCGCCTTACTCCACCGAGATTTGCTTGCCTCGGGGATGACGCTCTACCCGACAGTGAGTGGCCTCTTCTTTTCCATGCGGGAGAAGCACTGGAATGGACTGCCGAGTTTCATTGACCATTCGGTTGAGTGCCTTACGTGTTGGTTGTTTTCAGGACACGGTCTTCGGGAGGGACTTGCTTGTTGAGCCGGTGATGCTGATGACTCCACCGACGCAGACAAGGATCGCGCCGACGATGGTTTCGAGCTGAATCGTTTCTTTGAAAAGAACGACTCCGTAGATTGCAGCGAATACAACCGAGATGTACTGGAAAGCTCCAATCTCGTGTGGCTTTGCGAATTGATAGGCCTTGATCAAAAGGAACTGGAATGCCAGTAGACAGAGCCCTGTCCCGAGCATCATCCAATAAGCCCACTCTGGTGCAGAGTTGAATTTTCCGATCGAGATCAGCCCGAGAACGACTACTCCACATAGCAGGAAATAGAACAACTGGGTCAGAGGTGATTCCGTTTTGTCCAGGTGATTGACTGCCAAAAATTCAATAGCTGTCACCAGGCCTGCTCCCAGGGCGACGAGGTTCCCCGGATTGGAAAAAATGCTGGCATCGGGCCTCACGATCACAACAACGCCAACGAAACCGATGATGATGGCGATCCATACCGCTCGGGGTATGTGCTGGTGGAGGAAGAGCAGTGCCAGGATCGGAATAAAAATCGGAGTGGTGTTAACCAGAACATTCGTATCTACAAGTGTGGTGAGCTGGGCTGCTGCAATGAAGAGCAGGAATCCTGTAATGCCTGTAACGGCTCTGAGCAGGTGATAGCGACCTTGTTCCGTTGGGAGGTCTCTACCTTTTCGAAATAAAATTATGGGTAGAAGAAGAATGAATGCGACCAGGAATGTGCCAAATGAGAACATCTCAACCGACAGGCTTTTGTCAACGTATTTGCCAAAGACACTCTGTGTAGTGTTTGCAAGAAAAGCAAGAATAATAAAAATAGTTCCAGTGAGAATTGATCGTCGCATGGGATGCCGTGAAGATGTCTTGACGTTGGGCGTAAGTGGTTGCCTGATGGAATGCTTGGGTTTTGAGAGTTGGCAGTAATTCCGAGATGGATTGCCTCTCCTGCTTCAGTCAGAGGGACGATGATTGATCGTGGTAATGGTTAAAAGTGATCCGCTTGTCGTATTTTTCTTGTTCAACTTTGTCTTTTTGAATCACAGGAAATCCTTTGAACAGTGATCCTCAGGCTTGCCAGCTCCTGTTCGTTGTTTTCGACCAAGCGACGATCAGAGTCCAGGGCTGCTCATCATGATGCCGCCGTCTGCGAACACGCTGGTTGCCGTCATGTAGCTGGCACCGTCACTCGCGAGGAATGCCACTACAGACGCGATTTCATTGGGCTCCGCCATCCGACCAATGGGGATGGCGGCATCGAGTTTGGCGAGCAATTCGGGATTGTTCATGGTGGAGTCGTTGATTGGTGTTGCCACTGCTCCAGGACCCACATTCACAATCGAGACGCCTTTCCCCGCTAGTTCAACTCCTGCTGTACGGGTGAGCATGCGGACGCCTCCCTTGGCGACGCAATAGGGCGTGTTGTCAGGCATGGGCCAGTCTTCATGCACTGAGGAGATATTGATGATGCGCCCACCGCTTCCCTGCGCGATCATCTGCTTTGCGGCGTATTGCGTTGCAAAGAACACGCCACGCAGATTCACATTCAGCACTTTGTCGAAGTCATCGGGAGTTGTGGTGAGGATCGAGGTGCGGGTCTCGATGCCTGCGTTGTTCACCATCACATCAACCTTCCCGAAGGTCTTCACCGCTGTATCGATGAGGCGCTGAAGATCATCCAGTTTTCCAACATCAGCCTGCACGCCAATCGCCTGGCCGCCCAGCTCACCGATTTCCTCGACCAACTCTTCAGTGCGATCAGGGTGGGAGCGGTAATCGATCACCACCTTGGCGCCCAGGGAGCCAATTGCTTCCACGATCGCTTTGCCGATGCCGGAATTGCCTCCGGTTACGACGATCACCTTGTCACGCAGACAGAGGGATGTCATCGCCTTGGGAACCTGAGTGGTCATGACAGTCAGGACAGAACAGCCCTTCAATAGCCGTTTTCTCTGCCCCCGTCAGTGTTCCATGGGCAAACGGCGCTAAGACTTCGTCAGTTGTGTTGATTGATCCATGACTGACATTCATCACGAAGCACCTTCCATCGAAGGAGTGGCCTTCTCGCTGCCCAAGCCCGGCAGTCTTGATCCACTCTTGGACGTGCTGGGTGTGACAGACGAAGGTCAGTCTCAGTTGGCCGGAGACACTCTGCAACGCCGTTTCGGACTCGCCGAGGGCAGAGCTGTGATACGGCATTACAAACTGGGTTGTGAAAAGCTCGACTATGTCTCCTTTGAGTTAGTCGATCCAAATTCCCAAGTCGATCCGGGACCGTCCAACACCCTCTGGTTTCAGCATGTGGCCATTGTGGTGAGCGATATGAATCGTGCTGCGGAGCGGTTGATGCCCCACGTCGTTCCGATTTCTGAGTCACCGCAGTGGTTGCCGAACGGTGTTGCAGCATGGAAGTTCCGCAACGCTGCTGGTCATGCCATGGAGCTGCTGTGGTTCCCGCCGGATCAGGGACATCCGCGCTGGCATCAGCCTGAGCCGAAATTGTTTCAGGGGCTTGATCACAGTGCCATTGCGATCAGCGACAGTGATCGGAGCCTGGCTTTCTATGGTGTTGAGCTTGGCTTGGAACTGCGCTACGCCACGCTGAATAGAGGCGTTGAACAGGAACGTTTGGACGCTCTCGTTAATGCCAGGGTTGCGATTCATGGTGTGAGTGGATCATCACCCTGTGGTGTGGAGTTTTTGCGTTATCTCAATCCACCACCGCAGCAACCCACCGCCGCTTCATTGAAACCGCAGGATGCGCTGTATGCGCAAATCCTGATGCATGCTCCTGGAGCTGGCACCGGTCGCCTGCAATGCGATCCAGATGGCCACAGGATCTGGATCCACTCTTAAGCCAATCCTCAAATTTCATCGGCCTCATAGTTTCTAGCGTTTAGAAAATGCTCGATAAGCGGTGGACCTCATTTCCCTGATTGCTCCCCCGTCACCCGACGGATTGGCCGCTGGAGGGCTACTCATCCTGAGGCTGTTTACCGGTTTTGTTTTCATCCGCCATGGCTGGCCCAAGTTGACCAACCTTGGGATTTGGGCCAATGCCATGAAAACACCGGCCTGGCTTTGTTTCCTTTCTGCCTTTTCGATGTGGGCGGGGGGAATTGCTTTGATCTTCGGCGTGCTGACGCCGCTCGCCGCAGTGGCCATTGCCGTGTCGATGCTCTACGCCATGGTGCTGGAGATCAGCAATGGCTTTCCCTTCATTGCCCCAGACCCATTCCAGATTCCTGATGGTGACTATGCCGGCCCGATGGGAACAGGAGAACCCCCGAGTTGGGAGAAAGCTGCTATGTACGTGGTGATGTGTCTAGTGCTCATCACCGCGGGTGGCGGACCTTACAGCTTGGATTTGATCTTGATTGCTCCTCGCTTACAGACATTGCTGGGCTGATCAGCCCAGCCTCTCCTTGAGGTGATCCGCGACCCGGATGGCATTGGCAATGGCGGTGAGTGATGGATTCACCGCTGAGCTGCTGGGAAAGAAGCTGGTGTCAACGACATAGAGATTGTCAACATCGTGCGTGCGACAGTTGGTATCCAGCACCGAAGTCGCTGGGTCTTCTCCGAAACGGCAGGTTCCAGACTGGTGTCCCACTGCCGCAATGTCCATGGAGGATGCGAAGTAAACCTGCCGTTCAGCCAAGTGATTCTTCAGATAAAGCTTGTCGAGTAGGCCTTCCAGTCGGTTGACCAGTTCCTGGGAGGCTTTGTTGTTGGTGGGTGTATAGCTGAGTTTGATCTGACCATCCTGATTCACTGTGACGCGGTTGTCGGGTCGTGGCAGATCTTCGGTTTGAAGCCAGAAATCAATGGAGTGTTCCGCGATTCGGTCCATGCCCCAGGTGGGTGCAGGTGCGGTGAGTAGTGGTTTGTAACCCTTCATCATTGCCCCATTGGTTTTCCCCGTCATTTGCAAATTGCCCATGGGGAAGTCGAAGTCTTTGTCTCCGAAATACCAGTCATGAACTGCCACCGTCTTTTGGAAGACCGTGGTATTGGGCTCATGGGCAAGAGCTACCACTGCCTTGCAGTTGTGATACATATAATTCCGGCCCACCTGGTCGGAACTGTTGGCCAGTCCCTTGGGGTGAGAGTCGTTAGCCGACATCAGCAGCAATCGTGCTGAATTGGCGGCTCCTGCGGAGACCACCACAATGTCACCTTTGAAGCGCCGTTGCTCACCCTGGTGGTTCACCACCACTTCCGTCACCTGTCTGCCGCTGCTGTCGGTGTTGAGCCTGAGCACTTCTGCTTCTGTGAGCAGCATGACGTTGTCATGGTCGAGGGCAGGTCGCACCCCCATTACTTCAGCGTCACCCTTGGCATGTACCAGACAAGGGAAGCCATCGCAGCGGTTGCAGCGCACACAGTCGCTAAAGGCTGGATTGACCTCGTTGAGGGCGACTCCTGTCGGGGCGTGAAATGGATGCAAGCCTGCGGAGCGCAGGTCGTTGACCAGCTTCTGCATGCGCGGTTCATGGCTGATTGGCGCGTAGGGGTAGGAAGAGGAGGCCGGTGGCTCGGTCGGATCCTCGCCACGCAGTCCATGCACGTGGTACCACTCCTCTGCTTTGCGGTAATACGGCTCGAAAACGTCGTACTTGACTGGCCATTCCGGTGATTCGCCATCCACATGAATCACCGACTCGAAGTCGCGTTCTCTTAGGCGAAAGTGGGCAGCTCCGTACATCTTTGAAGCGCCGCCAACAAAATAGTGGCTCCCAGGCTGGAAGCTCTTGCCGTGTTTATCCAGCCAGTGATCAGTGGAGACATAACGATCTTTCTGGAACACCTCCGCCGGGTCCCAGTTCTGTGGCTCCCGCGGTAGCCAGCCCCCACGCTCCAGGATCAAAATCGAATATCCAGAACTGGCGAGTGCACGGGCCAGTGAGCCACCGCCGGCGCCACTGCCGATGATCACCACGTCAAAGTGGTCAGCATTCGGTTCAATCGGTGTATGGCGATTGGCGGCGAGGGTGACGTGATCCATCAACGGGGCCTAACGCACTAATTGCAAGCTAGGGAGATCATCCCTTCCCGTCACCGCCAACGTTGTAGTTGAGTAATCATTTTGGCGACAACGGCGGTCCAACCTGTCTGGTGACTAGCGCCTACGCCAGCACCATTGCAGCCATTGAAGTACTCATTGAACTGAAAAAGATCGCGCCAAGCAGCGTTGTTCTGGAACAGGTCCACGTCTCCGTTGAAGGCGCGTCGACCCGATTCATCTCGTCGGAAGATTCCGACCAATCGATGCTCCAGTTCTAGCGAGATCTGCCAGAGGTTCAGTTCACGGCCTGAACCGGTTGGAAACTCCATCTTGAATTCGTCACCGAGAACGTGACCGAACTTCTGCAGCGCCTCAATTAGCAGATAGTTAATCGGCATCCATACCGGACCTCGCCAGTTGGAGTTGCCGCCAAACATGGCAACAGGGCTATCGGCAGGACTGAAGCTAATCGTGGCGTAGTCGTCACCCTGTTGATAGGAATATGGGGCCTTCTGGTACACCTTGGACAGACTGCGGATGCCGTAAGGGGATAGAAACTCCTCTTCGTCGAAGACCCGGGTGAGAATCCGACGCAGTCGATCAGGAGGCACGATTGAGTACAGAACGCGATCGTGATGCCATGTTCCGAGATGGCTAATCGCATCGAAAGGCGCTCCGCGATCTTCGCCCAGTTCATTGAGATACCTGCGCACATCGAGGGATGGGATCTCGCCCACTGTCGCGGCATCGAACGTGGCGACTGCAAGCAGCGGAATCAGCCCGCTCAGAGAGCGTGTACGGAGGTAATCAGTGCTTCCGTCCGGCCGCTTGAGCACGTCGTAATAGAACCCATCCTCTTCGTCCCAGTTGACGTAGCCACGCCCTGTGGGACTGTTCAAGGCGTACGTGAGACGACTGAAGTCAGCGACGAAACGTTCGCATAGGCTTTCGTATTCCTCTCTGTCTTCGGAAAGCAGAACGCATGTCTCCAGCATGTTCAGGCTGAGCATGCCCATCCAGGCCGTACCGTCTGACTGTTCGATGCGGCTTCCGTCCTTCAGCGGATAACGGCGATCGAAAATCGCGATGTTGTCGAGTCCAAGGAAGCCACCTTCGAACAGGCTGTCGCCATTGCGATCGGTACGGTTAGCCCACCAGCCGTATTCCAGCAGAAGTTCGCGGAGGCTGGCACGCAGAAACGGATAATCCTTGCGGCCGTAGCAGCGCTCGGTGATTAAGAAGATGCGCAGTGCTGCCCAGGCTCCGATCGGTGGATTGGCGTCGGAGAGTGCCCATTCATAGGCCGGGGACTGGCCATTGTTTGCGGTGTAGGAGGCCTGGCGCAGCATGCGTGACTGACGCTTGGCTTCACCCGGGTCAAGCTCTGCAAAAGCCACGGCATGGAACATCAGATCCCACTGGCAGAAGTAGGGATACTCCCAGCAATCGGGCATGGAGATGATGTTGCGAGCTCGCATGCTGCGCCAATAGGCGTTTTCGGTATGCCACCGCTCTTCTGGTGGTTTGGCTGAATTGCTGTCGCCTCGTAGCCAGCGGGCCACATACCAGTCGTAGTACTTGCGACACCAAAACAGACCAGCTGCCGCAGCGGCATGAATGGCTCGGTCTTCATCGTTCAGGCCTGGGGCCACCCATTGAAGGTGGTCTTGCCAGTCTTGACGTCTCTGCTCAATAAGGGCGGTTGTCGCGGCGGGTTCGATGCTGCCCTCAATCTTGTTCCCGTCTGGGTCACGTCGACAGAGTCTGAGATCCACTTGCCAAACCTCGCCGGGATCGAGATTGCGCTGCAGGAGGAGAGCAGCCTTGCTTCCGGTCTGATCCGGATTTACGGCATCGACCTTTCCCTCGATCAGATACCGGTGAAAGGCATCTTTCACGTAGGGCTGCTTCAAAGGCTGGTTGTAAAGCCGCAGGGTGTTGGTTTCGTTCTCGGTGAACAGCCAGGCCCCTTGTTCGCTGCAACTCAGGCTGTAGGAGCCCAGTCCCTCAACAGCACTGCTCACGAGCCGATCGTCCTTCACGCATAGCGAGGGGGTGCTGCCGTCGTTCTCCCTGTTCTCACCCCAGCACCACGTGTTGCGAAACCAAAGGGTGGGAAGCAGGTGGAGTGCAGCCTTGTCTGGTCCACGGTTGGTGAGGGTCAAACGGATGACTACATCTTCCGGCGAGGCTTTGGCGTACTCCACCTCCAAATCGAAGAACCGATTGTCATCAAAAATTCCGGTGTGAACCAGCTCGAATTCGTTCTCGTTTCGACCGCGGCGACGGTTTTCGTCTCTCAGTTGCTGGTAAGGGAAGCTTTTCTGGGGGTACCGATACAACGCTTTGGCATAACTTCCTGTAGGCGTTCCGGCCAGGTGGTACATCATGTCCTTGATGTCTTCACCGTGGTTGCCCTCAGGATTGCCGAGACCGAAGAGGCGTTCCTTCAGAACAGGGTCTTTTCCGTTCCAAAGGGTCGGAGCGAAGCAGAGGAGACCCTGCTCATCACTGATCCCGAGCAGGCCGTCCTCGCCCCAGCGGTAAGTGCGCAAATGGCTGTGGTCGAAAGGGAACGATTCCCAGGCATTGCCATCTGCCGAGTAGTCCTCTCGAACGGTGCCCCACTGCCTGTCGCTGAGATAGGTGCCCCATCGATCCCAGGGTTGATGCCCATTGTCACGCTCGCGGCAACGAATGAGTTCTGCAGGTTCCTCGCCCAGCTGTGCGTTGGAGATCACCGAAGTTGACATGAACGAAACACCCTCATGTTTCTGAAGTTAATAAGGGTGATCTGGAATGCCCATGACGAAAAGGCTTGTATCAGTGCTGGTGGTGGGGGCGGGGGGACTTGAACCCCCACAGGATTTTCATCCCAAACGATTTTAAGTCGCGTGCGTCTACCGATTCCGCCACGCCCCCAGGACCACCGGCACCGTGATGGCATTCTAGATTCCACCTAGATGGCCCATGACGCAGACGATGGAGACTCTCCTCAACGCGGTTTCCCTGGACACCTTGCTCGTGATCGGTGCCTATGTGGTTCTGGGTGGTGCCTATCTCGTGGTGGTCCCTCTCCTTCTCTACGCATGGATGACTCGTCGCTGGACTGTGATGGGTAAATATGAGCGTTTAGGGATTTATGCCCTAGTGTTCCTGTTTTTTCCAGGTCTGATTGTTTTTGCTCCATTCCTGAATCTCCGCTTTAGCGGTCAGGGTGAGGTCTGATCGTTGACGCGTGCCGGAGTCCTGAAACTTGGCCTTGGTCTTCTGCTAACTGGTGGTTTGGGCTACTGGCTTTTTGAAGCTCTCGGGCTTGAAGGATTTTCTGCGGGTATTGCCGCCGAGGCCCTTCTGGTAGTGATTGTGGTCATCTGGACTAGCTCCTATCTGTTGAGAGTGGTCACTGGTCGCATGACTTATATGCAGCAACGCCGTCGTTATCGCAGCGGTTATGACCAGCTCACGGCTCAGGAGCTTCAGGAGCGGTTCGATGCCATGACGCCGGAGCAGCAGCAAGCACTGATGGCCTCCATTGCCGAGGAAGAGACCACTCAGGCGTCTGAGTAGTTTCAGCCGACCTCTAGGCTCCCCTTCATCACAGTTTCAGAATCCGTGACAGAGCAGTCTTCACGCATTGCAGAGGTCTTTGTGAAGACCGCCCGTGAGCAGCGTCTGGCACTGATGCCTTTTGTGATGGCAGGTGATCCTGATCTTCAGAGCACGGCTGATGTGTTGCTCAGTCTTCAGAATCATGGAGCTGATGTGGTGGAGCTTGGAATTCCTTACAGCGATCCTCTTGCCGATGGACCAGTGATCCAGGCCGCGGCTCACCGAGCTCTTGAACAACTCACCACACCGGCAAAGGTGTTGGAAATGTTGGGTGGATTGCGTGATCAACTCACCATGCCAGTTGTGCTATTCACCTACAGCAACCCATTGCTTAATCGAGGACCAGAACGTTTTTTTTCAGAAGCTGCCGCCGCAGGTGTTTCCGGTTTGGTTGTCCCTGATCTTCCCCTTGAGGAAGCGGAACGTTTGTCTCCACTTGCAGCACAACATGGTCTTGATCTTGTTCTGCTGGTTGCTCCAACCACGCCTGAACAGCGCATGCAGCGAATTGCTGCTTCCAGTCGTGGTTTCACCTATCTGGTCTCTGTGACCGGTGTCACCGGAGAACGCTCAAGTCTTCAAGAACGTGTCGGACAATTAGTTACTTCTCTGAAGCGATGTAACGCTGGTCCAGTTGCAGTGGGATTTGGAATCTCAGGCCCTGAGCAGGTCCGTCAGGTGCGGGCATGGGGTGCCGATGGAGCGATTGTTGGCAGTGCTCTGGTTAAAAGAATCGCCGCTGCCCAACAAGGGTGCGCAGCGGCGGAAGCAGGTGAATTTTGCCGAGAACTACGTGCCGCAGCTGGCTGAAGATCACTCTTCGTCTTCGTCAGTGCCACCAACGGGAACGAGGCGGATCTGTTTACGCCCAAGCTTGATCTCGAATTCATCGCCAGGCTTGAGATCCAGCATGGCGGTGTAAGCCTTGCCGATCAACAGATTGCCGTTTCCTTGAACGGTTGCCACGTAGGAAAGCTTGCGACCACCCTTGCCAATACCAGCGGAACCACCACCAAGTTCGATGCCCTTAGCGTTGAGAAGAGCTTCGTAAAAAGCAGTGAAATTAACGCGATCAGAACCATCCTTCTTTTTCGAGACATAGCCACAGGCAGTAGCTAGGTCTGTCTTGGAGACGTCACCTAAATCCTTTACCTTCGCAAGGAGTTCAGCACCAGTGAGCATCATCATAAAAATAATCTACCTTCTGAACATAGCGCTTAATGTGCAGTATGCGTCAACCTTACGGCGCAGATTTTTTTAACCGGAGGTGAATCTATGGCCCGCTTCGTTCTCTGGGGGACTTATTGCGACAATGCACTGGAAAAAAGAGCTCCGTTTCGCGATGAGCATCTCGAGCGGCTTAAAGCCCTCAAGGAAAGTGGGACATTGATCACCCTTGGTCCGACTGTTGGCAGTACACACGTTTTTGCAGTCTTTGAGTCCGACAGTGAATCAACAGTGCGCGCTCTGCTTGAAGCAGATGTCTATTGGCAAGAAGGAATCTGGACGCGCCTGGATGTTTATCCCTGGATCCAGGCATTCTGAGCCTGCTGCCAGACCCACTCGGCAACCACGATGTCATTCCCTGCTCCGAGAGCATCGGCATAACCGCTCATTTGTCCGATTCCTTCACGGGCAATCTGTGCGATCGCTTGAGCGTTGTTGAGCTCTCGTTTCTCGAGGGCCTTGAGTTTCAGTGTTCGTCCTCGACGAATGATATTTCCGCCGTTGGGATGACATCCAGCGCAATGCAGATCAAACAGTTGCGCTCCTGATCCGCTAAGCCCCCAGGCGTTTGAACTCTGCCAGAACAGTGTGATCAGCATCAGCGCCCCTGCTAGCAGAGTCTTCATCACCAAATAGCAGGTGATGTCAGTCTGCCTTGGTGCAAGTCACTGGTTGGATCTGAAACTGTGGGTTGTCAGGATCACAGCAGTTGTTTCTGATCTGATGGCGGAAGAGGATCTGCAGCATTTTTTGTTGAAGGTTCAACAGCTCAACGCATTGGTCAGCAGTCTTGATGCTGATCCGGACCGTCGTCGACAGTTGGCCGCATGCTCAACTCACAATGCCGTTGTGCGGCTGGCCAAATTATGGGGGTATTCCATCGGTCGCCGCTGGGGAGAGCCGAGTGTTGAGGCACCAGGTTTATCCAATCTGCTGGCAGAGGCGCCTGCCGCTTCAGGCCATGAAACCGAAGAGGAGTTGTGTTCAGGCAGGGATTGGAGACTGATCAGGATCAGCTCCAACGGATCGTGTAGCCCGGAGGGTTTCTGGTACCAGCAGAAAGAGCATGAGTGGCTCACCCTTTTGAAGGGCAGCGCAACCATCCGACTTGAAGATCCAGAGGGATGGGTTGAACTCAGCGTGGGGGATCAGCTGATGTTGCCAGCCGGTCGACGTCATCGGGTTGAGAGGACGGATGCTGATCCTGGAACGGTATGGCTCGCTCTCTACTGGAATGAGAGTCCAAGCGAGCATCCGGTTCAGCCGATCGTTTAACCAGCCAGTAAGCCCCCGCTAAAGCGATGGCGGAGACGCCGAGACCGATCAAAAGCTGAGGTTTGTCTTCTGCACCTTTCGGGAGAACAATCACCTTCCTGGCTACGGCTGTGAGTGCTGTGACCAGCACCAGTTCGATTTGGACGACGTGGCGACGCAGATAACTAGTGATGTTCTGCAGCACTTCAAGGGCGACCAGCACTGTCAGCAGATCGCCAAGGATGCGAATCAGACCATCACCCAGCCAGTAGGAATCCTGTTCATTGGTGATCAGAGACAGAGCCACGCGGATTGTGAGCTGCACAATCGACGCAGCGATCACAACAGCCGTGATCGCGGTGAGCAGGATGGCGACCTGCTTTTCACCCGCATCAACCCATTGCAGGAAACTTCGGCGTTTGCGACGGGACTGAATCACTGTGATCAGTTGCTGCTGAATGGGTTGAAGAAGGGTTTGGCAGGTGTGTCGCCAGGGGGGTTCTCGATCTTGGTGTTACAGGTGATCGATCCATCAGCCCCTTCAACGCAGTCGGTGGGAACCACGGTGCTCTGTTCGCCAGTACGGCTGTTGGGGCCTAGCAGCCAGACCTCTGATTGAGCCATCACGCCCTGAGGGAGCATCACGCTGACAGCGGTGAGGAAGCTGACGCCGAGAAGTCTTTGCGGGACGGATGCCATGAAGAATCAGACAGATACCTCCATGTTGCCTGCGATCGTGTTCAGCCGGTGCAGTCGTCTCTAATTTCTCTCAGCAAAAGATCCAACTGACCGAAGGGATCGGCACTGTTCTGAGAGGTGTTGGCGCCTGAATCCTCAAGCGCAGGTGCTCCGGGATTGGCTGCCCATTCGGCTTCGATGGAGCAGAGCCTGGCTGCAAGACGAGGCATGCCTCCAAGCACATGCTCACGCTCCAGGACCTCCATCAGGGCTGGCATGCGAGTGGATGTGGCTCTGAGGCTGCGGCGCAGGTCCGACTGGGTGCGTCCTTGCTGCTTGAGCCAGTCCTTCAGCAATGCAGCAAGGTCATCCTCCAAATCTCTTGACCAGCGGGTCATGGGCGGTGGATTGGGAACCATTGATCCAGTCTGCGTTGCGCCCGTTGCCTGATCTCTGGAGTGATGTGATTCCTGCATAGACCCATGACGGCTGTGAGGGCCACCAGGTCATCACTAAAACCTGCCACAGGCAACAGGTCAGGGATGAGGTCGGTAGGGACCAGAAGATAGGTGAGGGCTGCTAGCAGGGTGAACCTTGCTTGAGGCGGCGTTGCCGGATCAAGCATCATCTCCAGTGCTTCCAGGGCTGGGCGAGCAATGGATCTTCCAGCCCGCTTCAGCAGTTGTCGGAATGCAGATTCATCAATGACTTCGCTATCGAGCACTTCTGCATCCAGCACCTCCCCGTTGAACCCTGTGTTGAACTCCGTGGTGCCTGAAGAGGAGCTCGAGGTCATGGCGAAGGCAACAAATCGGACACGTATAACAGTTTCACCCCTTTGAGTTGATCTGCCAGGAGGAGAGCCGAATCCACTGGGGGTGGGTTCCCGCTTAGACGCTCATCTCAACTAAGCCGTGTTGGATGCCGGTCTTGCGCAATTTGCGCAAAGCACGTTGCACCACTTGGCGACAGTATTCACGGCTGCAGTTCATATGCCTGGCTACTTCGGCAAGTGTGCGCCATTCATGGCTGCCGTCGAGGCCAAATCGCAGCATCACCACTGTCCGTTCTTTAGGCGTGAGATTGGATTTGTCCAGCAGCTTCCAGGCCGAAGCAGTCCTTTCTGCGATTTCCGCCCGTTCCATCGGTGGAATTTCATCACTGGGGAGAACATCGACCAGTTCTGAAGGATCTGATTTTGATTTCACGACCCCCTGAAGGCTGACCGTCACACTGCGTAATTCACAACCGAGCAGATCTTCTACCTCGCTGAGGGAAATTTGCATCGACTCTGCAAGTTGTTCCGAGGTTGGAGGCAAGCCATTGCTCTGCATCAGTCGAGCTTTGGCAGCACGCAGTTTGGTGAGTTTTTCATTCACATTCACGGGAATACGAATGGTGCGGCTCTGCGTTGAGAGAGCACGGTTCAGACCTTGCCGTATCCACCAGTAGGCGTAGGTGGAAAAACGGTGGCCGCGAGTTGGGTCGTATTTCTCGACGGCGCGTGTAAGTCCAAGGGTGCCTTCTTGAATCAGGTCCAGCAGGTCAAGCCCCTTGCCCTGGTAACGCTTTGCAAGATTCACCACCAACCTCAGGTTGGAGGTGATCATCTGATTCTTGGCCCTTTCTCCTCGTTTAATCGTGCGCTTCTCTTCATCGTTATAAACACATGCTTCTCCACTTCCACCCGCAAGCTGACAGCGCTCGTTCAGAGCGACCATGGCCTGTACTTTGCGACCCATGGTTAACTCCTGTTCAGGAGTCAGTAGTTGATGTCTGCCGATTTCGCCCAGAAATGCACTTAGTGAACTCACCATCACATGTATGCCAGAGTTCTTTGAACCTAGGGCGAATGGCTTTTTATCTGGCGCGTGTAATGAAGACTGCGGAATTCATATTTCAGACGTAATTCTGAATTTGTACCGAATTCAAGTTTTGTTCATAGTGTGATTCGTTTCGCTTCATATTTGAGTTGTTTTGATTGCCCGGGCCTTCCACATGAAAGCAGCGGAGGTTTCCTCTCAGCCGCTACTGTCGCCAGCAACAAATGATTCGCCCCCATGTTGCTGGCCACTGTGCTGACTCCTGAGATTGCCAAGAGTGCTGGAGTGGCCTACGTCCATTACCTGAGCTTCATGCTCTGCTTCGCGGCCCTGGTGGTGGAGCGGCGGCTGATTCGTCCGGATCCCGATCGCAGGACCGCCACGGCCATGGTGATCACCGACATCATTTATGGAATTGCGGCGCTCGCTCTGCTGGTCAGCGGAATTCTGCGGGTGCTCTACTTCGGGCAGGGCAGCGACTTCTACACAGAAAATCCACTGTTCTGGTGGAAAGTCGGTCTTTATCTGAGTGTCGGAGGGCTTTCGCTCTATCCCACGGTCACTTACATCCTCTGGGCGATTCCGCTGCGTAAGGGTGAGTTACCCAAAGTGGGCCAAGCACTGGCAACGCGTCTGGGCTGGATCATCAATGTGGAGCTTGTTGGATTTGCCCTGGTTCCGATGCTCGCCACACTGATGGCTAGGGGTGTTGGTCTTTCCGCTGCCTAAGTAACCAGTCCAATGCTTGATGACCCCTGTCCCCCGGTTCAGCAGGTTCGCAGGCTCGAGGGTCAGCCCTTCACTGCAGCAGCAGCTCAAACAGCTCCTGGATACGGGGCGCGTTTGGCGACCACGGCTTTCGGGATTCCGTCCCTACCTCGGTGGTGTGTCTGGGTCGAGCCTGCTGCTGCAGCTGAGGCGGATCGATGGGAGCGACGCTGGCTGAATGCCGTCAATGCCGCTTTGCAGGATTGGATGCCTCTGTTGCCGATTCTGCGTGTGAGTGATCCCAACCGGGCTCACATCAGGATCGAACGGCGTCGACCGCCTCGGCGTCAGCTGGCGGGGGGCTGGCGAGCCAGTAATGGTCGTGCCGTGCTGCAGCTGCTGGAGGTCCGTCGCTCAGACGTCTGGCGACTGGAACCAGGGGTGACCGTGCTTGTGTCACCGGAGCTGAGGGCAGAGGCCTTGCAAGCCACCGCATTGCATGAGCTGGGCCATGCCTTTGGTCTCTGGGGGCACAGCGATGATCCTGCTGATGCCCTTGCACCGGTGCAAGGAGCCTCGCCGGTGCTCGCTCCCTCTGTCGGGGATCGACGCACCCTGGACTGGTTGCGCGCTCAGCCCACCCGCTTTGGTGAGCCGTTGAATCCTGCCGACACCGCAGCTCAGTGATGGCTATTTTGACGCTCGCTTCAAGCTTCTGACAGGCCGCTGAAAACTCGGCATGCTTCCTCCAGTGAACGATGAATGGCCTTGAGGATTGCAAGCTTGCTGCGCTCAGGCAGCCTGATGCATTCATTGTCTATGGGGGTTGTACTCGTTGTGCTCGCCGGGTGCGGTCAGTCGGGTCCCCTCTCGCAGGAAGAGCGTGCCTCCAAAGACAGCATCAACATTCAGCTGGATGCGACAGACCCTTCCGCGAGCACAGGAGAGCTGAATCAGGGGGGTGAATCCCTTCGTTTCAAGGTGGGGTATGGCCGCAACGGCATTGCCTGCGCTGGATCAACGTTCGAGGAAGGTTGGACTCCGCTGGGCACCTTTCGCGTGAATGCGATTCTGAGCGAGGATCGTTTTGTGATGGATCCTTCTCTAGTCAAGGAGTCCGGAAAGACTGAGGCCTATCTGCGCGAGAACCTGTTTCGCAACATGAGTTCCATCGATTTCAAGGGCGATGGGGAAACAGGTGAGTACGGCAAGGGTTACATCAGCCTGGCGCCCGTGCCTGCGACGCCCCAGCCATTCCGCTTCAACACCTACGACGGCAAATTCCGCTGGTACAGCTTCGCCATTCATGGCACCAACGATCCCAGCCGGGTGGGACAGTCGATCACTGGTGGCTGCATCAACGTCGATCAGAACGTGATGAGTGACCTACTCAAAACAGTGCAGCTTGGAGATGAAGTGGTAATCAATTCTGATTCTCCTTGTGCACCTTAATGATCAGATAGTACTAGCTAGTTGGTCGAATGTATGTTTTTTGCTCAATTAAAATAAAAAGCATTGGCAATTAAATTTGAGCCCTCAATGCTGTTCAAGGCTTCACGGTAGCCATTGAAATTGTTTTCGTATTGATCGAGGATATTGTTGTTGAATGCGATGAGGTTTGAGGAAGGATTGCTGAAGATGAATAGATTCAGTGTTCCGTTGATGTTTTCGGGGAGGTCGAACGTGCGATTGCTATTTGTTGTGACATTGATGGTGCGTTGTTCAATTCTCCAATTATCATCATTTGACTCATAAACCCAGTTGGGCTCGGTTGATATACCGGTGAGAGAGTCTCGTTTGAATACAACGGCACTGGGCTGAATAAAACCGTCGGGAATAATTGGATTCGGGTAGGCATCGTCCTTTGCCAGCGATGTGCCATTTATGCCGATGCCAAACAGCATCGTGACGTTAGAAGGAAGCCTTATTCTGCTGCCATCGTCGAGTGCAACGCTCACCCAGTCGGATGGTCCGCTTGAAGTATTGATAAATGCTGAAATCTCAAAATTATTTTTTAGGCCAGATTCGCTTTCTAAGGCTGATAGGCCATAGGCAATGGAAGAGTTGTCGATGTAAGCACCGTCCATCGTTCTGGAGAGCCCTTCGCGTTTGGCGAAGCGATGACCTTCCTCTTCAGTTCTTTCTCTAGGTGTACGTTCAAAGTCGAGAATTCGTCCATTTGAGAAGCCAACTAATGGCGCCAGTTTATTGGTGTTGCCAGCGGCGTCTGAATTTGAATCAATTGCTAAAGCTGCGGAAGAAAAAACCGATGGACTTGTCAGTGGAAGTTGGCTCGAATCACCCTCGGTGTCGATTTGTATGCTTGAGCGCCGTAATCCGCGGACAGAATTGTAGTCAATTCGTGTGTTAATGCCTCCTGGTATTCGATAAGCCGAATTTGTTTCTGTTTGTCCATTGAGTTCAAGCGATAGGGGGACTATCTGTGCTTCATTTGGTAAATGGGAAGAGTAAGCGGCTGCTTCGATATTGTTTAATGGTCTGAAGCGGCCGCTTCGAGCAACAACCATCGGCTGCGGTGGCAGAGTCCTGTCAAAAATGCTTCTAGCCTTGATGGCGCCCAAGCCCGTAGCGAACACAAGTTGCTTGTTTTGTGCCCAATTCATCAGACTGCCGGGCACGAAATTGCTGTCAGGTATGTCTTTTGCGGGCGTGTAGACAAGGTCTTGCACTAACTTATTCCAATTGAAATTGAATCCAACTGAAGCCGAGAATAAAGGTCGTTCTTCGTTGAATTCTCCGAATCGGGGAAGTGTCTCGAATGCTTCCCTGACATTTCCTAGATAGCCTGAGTTGGTGATGCTGCTGGTGCCTGATTTTGTTTTAAACGTGGTATTGATGGAGTTCGAGCTGGCGAGTGTCGTCAGTGCCCAGGTTCCACCTGAATTGGCAGAAATAGTATCTATGTTGGCAAAAAGGTTATCCAGGTCTCTGGTCAGGCCTCGCTGCTCAAGAGCGTCTAGGGCTCCGGCCGTCATTCCATAAATTGCACTCAGACTGTTCCAGCCGCCACCACTGAAGGTTGCGAGTTTCTGGCTCATCTGATGTCAACGCATCTATTGATTTAAGGATATCTCTGGATTTTTTGTTTTAATCTTGTGTGTTCAATTCTGCATATTGCCGTGAATCTCGAGTTTGTTATTTTCTGGTGATCCAACGATCGGACCCCTCGGTTGCTTTGTGGGGAGGTTGATGGTTTCTGTTGTTTTCCAGAGATCTGATTTTTCTTGTGAATTCATGCCGCTAGAAAGCTTCGCTAGTTGATGCCCGCGCCCCCAGTTCCCGGGATCCAAATCATTGCCTCCGATTCTGTATGTTTGTTGGATTTTGGTGAGCTGCGAATAATCTCTGCTTGCTTAGGAATATTGTTAGAGCGTGTATGTGATCGATACTATTTGATGATAAATGGACTTATTGGTGCTTTCTTTTCAGTTGTGTTGATTGAGCTCATCGGATTATATGGTATTCATGCGGCTTGAGAAATGGGTGGCTTTTCCTGTGTTTCCATCAGGCCCTGCTGGCAGAAACTTGGCTCATTGTCGATCTCTGGATCAGGTATGTAGGTGTGATCTTCTGCCAGCTGCTATGCGATGTAGTTGCATCGAGAATCGACTAAACATAGGTCAATTAGATCAATAACTACGTCAGAGAAATTTATGGCAAGTGTTCGCTGTTTGAAAGCCTGTCCGGCTTGTCCGAAATAGCTAGAGCCACCGATAGCGTCGTTTGAAAGCAGTCAGCTATTGGCTAATTCTCTTTTCGCAATCAATGCATCCGATTGTTCAAAGAATGCTGGTGAGTTCAAGAATCGGTATTTCGTTGCGTCAGTCGCGACGTGGTGCACCCCGACGGGCCGCTAGCACCGCTTGCACTTGCCTCCAGCTGACCCCGTGATGGGCCAGGGCAACCTGCATGTGAAACAGGATGTCGGCGGCCTCGCCTGCAATTTCATCGGTGTTGTTGTCTTTGCAGGCCATCACGAACTCGGCACTTTCCTCACCGATTTTCTTGAGGATGCTGTTGTCACCACCCTTGAGCAGTTTGTTGGTGTAACTGCCTTCCTCAGGATGATCCCTGCGGCTTTCGATCACGCGCATCAGCTCTGTGCAGGCGTCAGCAGGGGGAGCAAGCGACTCCGGGCCCCCCGGGGCGCGTTGATCACTGTCTTCGTAAAAGCAGCTGCGAGCTCCGGTGTGACAGGCCACATCGCCGGCCTGTTCAATCGTGATCAGGATCACATCCGCATCGCAGTCGTAGCGGATGCTTCTCACTGTCTGGGTGTGGCCGCTGGTGGCTCCCTTGTGCCAAAGCTCTTTGCGCGAGCGGCTCCAGTAATGAACCTCACCGCTGCTCAGGGTGAGTTCGATGGAGTGCCTGTTCATCCAGGCCACCATCAGCACGGCACCATCCAGCCAGTCCTGGGCGATCGCGGGGATCAAGCCCGCATCATTGAAATGGAGCTGATCAATGAAGGCTGATGTGAGGGGCTGCATTGGGCTGCGCTTGCTGCAGATGTAGACAGGAAGAATCCTGCCGCAGTGCCTCCCTCTTCTCCTCCCGATGCCTCTGCCCTCCGCTGGTCACACCTGCAGCAAGCATTTCGAGGGGTACCCCTGTTGCCATCGGCAGTGGCAGCACCCTGGACATTGCCGGTTTGTGCACGGTTACAGCCGCAGCTTCACTGTGTGGTTCGCCGCGACCCACCTCGACCCATGTGGGTTTGTGGTGGATTTCTCCAGTCTCAGGCCCCTGGAGGAGCAGCTTAGGAATCAGTTTGACCACACCTTTTTGGTCAATACTGATGATCCGTTGATGCAGCAATGGCAAAGCCTGCATGCACAGGGCGCCCTGGATCTGCGCGTGATGGACAACGTTGGAATGGAAGCCACCGCGCATTTGGTGTGGGACTGGGCCAATAGCTTGCTAAAGGAGCGCGATGCTGGCCGCAGCTGCTGCTGGAAGGTGGAGGCGCGTGAGAACCAGGCCAATGGCGCTTGTTACGAAGAGCTGCCCAAGTGGTTCAGCGCTGCGAACCGTCAACCCGGACAGTGATCAGTACAGCACCAGTTTCAGTTGCTCTTCTCTGCGGCGGGATGGGTAGCCCCGCTCAAGGGCGGGGCCTTCGGGTGTGAGCGCTTAAACCATCAACGGCAACCACAGCCGAGACCATCCGCGCATGGTTCACAGCAGAAAGCTTTGCCGTCGCGCATCACAGCTTTTGCAGCTTCGATTTCGCACTGACAATCGCTGTTGCACTGGCACTTGATCAGATCTGTCGTCATGGTGAATACCGGATTGGGACAGTTCCTTTCTATGCCGGATGAACGAGTCTCAACAGGAGGAGGACCGACCCTAGAGGTACGGTTTAACGTGCGCTTATGCGTAGCCGAAACAGTCACAAGCCTCCCCAGCTGAATCCTGTTGAAACAGGCTGTGAGGACTGTCCATGCCCCGTCGCAAAGCACCACCGGGAACTGACAAGAACGCCCTGGCAGAACGCTGACGGCTGGTGGAAGCTCACCACATCAGGTCGGCTCTGGTGGGCTCCTCTGGGTGCTCGACGCTGGCGCTGGACACCATGGTTCGTCGCTGACGATCTGCTCTGGCACTCGAGTAACACCACCAGCCTTGAAGAAACGGAATCACTGCTGAAACTGCTGGCCGATGGCCGACAGAAGCAGCTCGATGATCGACTTGAAAGACGTGCTGCCGATGCTCGTCGCCGCCGGGCTCTTCAGCCAGCCCATCCGCTCAGGCAGTGTTGCTGTTGTGGCTGCACGTTCACGCCGAAACGTGCGGATGCCAGGTGCTGCTCAGGTCGCTGCCGGGCAAAGCTCAGCCGCAATAAGGCGTTAGACGCTTGCTGCGGCACTCAATGCAGGTGATGCCAACGCAATTGGCGAGATGTTCACGAGTGGCTGAGCGCTGCACAGTTTCTTTGAATTTGGATGCAAACGAAACTGATTCTCATCAGCAGATTTGCGCTTCTGATTGTGATTCTCAAGAGCATATTTGTAGCACTTGAATGTGATTCTCAAAAGCATATTTTGATCCGCTAATGTTCGGTTTTTACGCATATCTTTCGCTGTTTTGTGATGTAGAACTGATGCATCCCCCCAAGAGGACAAGGCAATGACAAATTCCGCCACCCAAGCCACCATCACCATTCCCGTCGGCCCTGCAGGCCGGGCCATGGCCGAGCCCATGTCAGGCGAACTGCTTGATCTCATGCAGGCTCATCTCAACCTTGAGCGTCAGTCGGCTGCTGATTACTTCGCTGCTGCTGTCTGGTTTGCTGAACGTGAACTGGTCGGCTTTGCCGAGCATCTGCGTGATGAAGCCAAGCAGGAGCAGGAGCATGCTGCCAAGTTTGCTGACTATCTGATCTCCAGAGGCCAGCGCCCGGTGC